>VTLG01003330.1_pt1 | contig 10365 bp, 14 predicted proteins | sample 4694571 | NCBI WGS metagenome assembly VTLG01 (sample SAMN12604809, study PRJNA352737) | marine metagenome | biome: ENVO:00000447; feature: ENVO:00000209|ENVO:00000569|ENVO:01000036; material: ENVO:00002151; isolation source: viral sequences binned using virsorter ... | reverse complement strand
GTAGGCTTTGGAAAACATAACTGGAACGTATTACTTGATGGCTGGTCAACAGATACACAAACAATAAACGATCCTGTTTTAAGTGTTATTGCAGATACCAATAGAGAATTTAAACCACCAAAGAAAACTTTATTAGGAGGTGCATATAAGTTAAATACAGATGAATATGCTCAACTTGTATATTTAACAGCATCAACAGAAATAGGTGGTAAAAGGTTGTACGACAAACTAACAGAAGTTATAAATAAACCAAATATGAAAAAAAATATACAAATTATGAGAGGAGATTTTGTATCAACAGTAAATGAAGAAGTTGCTATAAAAGCACAGACAGATGCTAGAAATGAAGTGGTGCAAGAATTAAATAAAATCATGTCTATATATAAAGAAAAAGCAACAACGATTCTTGAAACAGAATATCTTGATGCACAAAAACAACTAAGGATAAAGACAGTTGAATCTGAAGCTGATAAACTAAAGAGAGGAATTACATTAGACTCTATTCCACAAGTACCCTTTTAAATCATGGCTACTAACACAGCAGCTTCGTCAACTACTCATACAGGTAATGGAAGCACCGCAGCATTTTCAATATCCTTTAGTTACATATCAACTGCTGAGATAGATGTTACTGTAGCTGGCACTTTAAAAACACTTGGCACTCACTACACAGTTAGCGGAGCAACACTTACTTTTACAAGTGGTAATATCCCTGCTAATGGGGCTGCTATTAAGTTTCAAAGAGATACAGATATTAGTGCTAAAAAGGTTGATTTTGTTGACGGTAGTGTTCTTACAGAAGCTGATTTAGATACCAATACAGATCAACTTATATTTGCTCAACAAGAAATTACAGACAAGTTAAGTGGTATAGAAGAAGGAGCTACAGCAGATCAAACAGCAAGTGAGATTAAGACTCTTATAGCAAGTAGTCCTTTAGATAATAGTCATCTTGCAAATAATGCAGTTGGTACATCAGAAGTGGCAGATGATGCAATTACTGCTGCTAAATTAGCTAACTCTATAAATACTGATATAGCAAACAATACAGCTAAAGTAACTAATGCCACCCATACAGGTGACGTTACAGGTAGTGGTGCTTTAACTATCGCACAAGATGCGGTCACTACTTCTAAGATTGCTGCTGACGCAGTGGTTGGTGCAAAGATAGCTGACAATGCTATTAGCTCTGAACATTACACAGATGGCAGTATAGAAACAGTACACATAGCTGATGATGCAATTACTGCTGCTAAACTGGCAAACACTTCTGTAACTGCTGGTACATACAACACTGCAAACATCACAGTAGATGCACAAGGTAGGATTACATCAGCAGCAGCAGGCACAGCTAACGTAGTAGATGGTCAGATAACAACAGCAAAATTAGCTGATGATGCGGTTACTACAGATAAACTAGCAGACAGTGCAGTTACAAGTGCAAAAATAGCAGATGCTACTCTTGACACAGCTACACTAGCTAACAGTGCAGTCACAGAACCTAAAATTGCTACTGGTGCTGTAACAACAACTAAAATAGCAAATGATGCAGTTACTACAGATAAACTTGCAAACTCTATTGTTTCTGACATAACAGCTAACAATGCAAAGATTACAAACGTAACAACAAACCTTACTACCACTACAGCTACTGGGTCAGTAACTGTAAATAGTAGTGATGGTACTAATGCAACGATAGGAGAAGCAACTAGCTCTGCTGCTGGTGTAATGTCAACAGCCCATCACGACAAGTTAGATGGTATTGAAGCTAACGCTACAGCAGACCAAACTGCTAGTGAGATAAAAACTTTATATGAATCAAACTCAGACACTAATGAGTTTTCTGATGCTGAACAAAATAAATTAGCTGGTATTGAAGCATCTGCTACAGCCGACCAGACAGCAAGTGAAATAAAAACTCTTTTACAATCTGATAAATTAACTTCTAATGAGATAGCAACTGGTGCATTAGACGGTAGATATTATACAGAAACAGAGTCTGACGCTAGATACTTTAATGTAAGTTCTGGTGACACCATAACAAGTGGTGATACTTTTGCAGATAACGATACAACGATTGCCACAACAAAAGCTATCAATGCTCGTATTTTAGATTTAGTAGACGAAGTTGGTGGTTTTGTACCAATAGCAAATGAGACAAGTTTTCCTACAAGCAATCCAGATGCTGAAAATGGAACAGGAACTATCGTATCAGTTTCAGCAGCATCTACTAACTTAGTACCAAGCGGAACAACAGTTACTATTGCAAACGGTAGAGGTAGTGGATTAGCTGTTGTAATTACAGGTGTATCTTCAACTATACCTTCTGGTTTTGGATTTTTAGTAGAAACAACAACTACAGCCCATACATATACATTTCATAGATTAGTACCAAAGGCAACAGAGGTTACAACTGTAGCTACAAACGCAACCAACATTGCTGCTGCTGGAGCAAACACATCTAATATCAACTCTGTTGTTAGTAATGCAAGCAACATAAATACAGTTGCAACGTCTATAAGCAATGTAAATAATGTAGGTGGCAGTATATCTAATGTTAATACTGTTGCTGGCAATACAACTAATATCAATACAGTTGCTGGTGCTAACTCTAATGTTAGTGCTGTAGCTGGCAAGGCAACAGAAATAGGCAGATTAGGTACTGCTGATGCTGTTGCAGACCTAGCAATACTTGGTACAGCAGATGTTGTATCTGATATGAATACGTTGGCTACTTCAGCAATCGTATCTGATATGGACACGTTAGCTGACATTTCAGCAAATATAACAAGCGTAGCTAATATCGCATCTAATGTTACTTCTGTAGCAAACAACTCAAGCAATATAAATAGTGCAGTATCTAATGCAAGTAATATCAATGCTGCTGTATCTAACGCAAGTAATATAAATACTGTTGCTGGTATATCTGCAAATGTAACTACAGTAGCTGGTAATAACTCCAACATTACAACAGTAGCTGGAGCTAACAGTAATATCAGTACAGTTGCAAGTTCTATAGCAAACGTAAACACAACAGCAAGTAATATCAGTAACGTCAACAACTTTGCTAATACATATCAGATAGCTTCTTCTAACCCATCAACAGATGGTGGTGGTAACTCACTAGCTGCTGGAGACTTATACTTCAATACTTCTTCTAATGAGTTAAGAGTATATAACGGTTCAGCGTGGCAAGGTGGTGTAACAGCTACTGGCAACTTAGCTGGTCTAGGTGCTAACACATTTACTGGAAACCAGACAATACAAAATACTGCACCATCTTTAGCTTTCATTGATACAGATAATAACTCAGACTTTAGTCTTTTTGCATCTCAAGGTGAGTTTAGAGTAAGAGATCAAACAAATACAACAAATAGAATAACAATAGCTTCAGATGGAACAACAACTATAGATGGAAATTTAGATTGTTCGTCTGGTCTTGACGTAACAGGCAATATAACAGTATCAGGAACAGTTGACGGTGTAGACATTGCTGCACTTAACTCAACAGTTGCTGGTATTACATCTAACGCAACTCACACAGGAGAAGTTACAGGTAGTGGTGCTTTAACTATTGCAGACAACGTAGTAGACGAAGCAAACCTAAAGGTATCTAACTCACCTACTAATGGCTACTTTTTACAGGCACAGTCTGGTAATACAGGTGGTTTGACGTGGGCAGAAGTAGATTTATCTAGCAAATTTAATACTACAGGTGGAACTATATCTGGCAACGTAGCAATTAATGGTGATGTAAAAGTATATGATGACAAAGTATTAGCTGCTGGAAATTCTTATGATGTCTATTTATATAAAGCACCTAGCGGTGGTGCAAGTTACTTAAGAAATACTACTGAAGATTTAATAATTAGTCAGCAAACTAATACTGATAACATTAAATTTAGAGTTGGGTCTAGTGAAGATAAAGGTTGGAATATAAATAATGCTGGTCATTTTTTACCTATGGCAGATAGCACTTATGACTTGGGCTTAACTGGTACTAGAGTAAGAAATGTATATGCTGACACCTATTATGGAGATGGTTCTAACTTAACAGGTATAGCTGCTGGTGTAACAAGTGACTCTCAAGAAAACACCGTAGCTGGAACTAATGCTGGAGATGCTTTTAACGGCACTGAAGCTTTAGAAAATACTTTATTTGGATATGACGCTGGTACAGATATAACTACTGGTGACTACAATACTGCTTTTGGTGCTACAGCTCTACCAGATTGTACTTCGGGATATGGTAACGTAGCTATTGGTAGAAGAACATTTTTTAAAGTTACTACTGGATATAATAATACTGGTGCAGGTTTTCAAGCCGGTGAAAAACTAACAACAGGTCATCTGAATGTAGCTATTGGTGCTTATAGTTTATATAAAGCTACCACAGCAAATCAGAACGTAGCAATAGGTAACAATGCTATGAATGAAACGACCACTGGTGATGAAAATACCGCTGTTGGACAGGGTTCGCTACATGAAAACCAAACTGGAGAATATAATGTAGCTATTGGTCAAAACGCTTTAGCATATAGCCATAATGATTACCAGACAGCTGCGGGTTACAAAGCTGGATATAATTCAAATGGAAGCAACAATACTTATATAGGACACAGAACTGGTTACTCGCAATCAGGTGCAAGTGCAAATTATAATGCAGCACTTGGTTCTCGTGCATTGCAAAATACCAGCACTGGAAAAGAAAATGTAGCTATAGGTTACGACGCTGGATATACAAACTCGTCAGGAGACGAAAATGTTTTTATTGGAGAAGCAACTGGGTACGCAAATACAACAGCAAACCGTAATACTTTTGTTGGTCGAAGAGCTGGACAGATAAATACAACTGGTGCTGACAATGTTTTTTATGGTTGGCGAGCTGGTGATAACGTAACAACTGGATCAAACAATATTGTAATCGGTGCTGGAGCTGACGCAAGTGCAGCAACGGTTTCTAACGAAGTCACTATTGGTGATTCTAATATTACCAAGTTTAGAGTTCCAGCTATCGGGCTTGAAGCAGAAGATGGTATCTTATCTATTAAAACTGGTAGTGGTAGCGTAGCAGAAGCTAGATTCTATTGTGAGTCTAGTAACGCACACTACGTTGCAATTAAATCCCCTGCACACTCTGCATACTCTGGTAACGTCAGTTTTGTTCTACCACCAAACGGAGGTACAAACGGTTACTTCTTAAAGACAGATGGTAGCGGTAATACATCATGGGCAGCTGCTGCTAGTGGTGTAAGTTCTGACTCGAACTTGAACACTGTAGGCGGTACTAATGCTGGTGATTCAATCTCAGGTGGATATTATAATGTCTGCTTTGGTTATGATGCTGGAACAGATATAACTAGCGAAAATAGAAATACATTTATTGGAAGCTTTGCTGGAGCAAATACTACTACAGATGATAATGTAGCTCTTGGATATAAGGCTTTATTTACTGGAACTAACGGATATTATAATACCGCTATAGGTAAAGAAAGTCTTGAACTTTTAACAAGCGGAATTGGTAACGTTGCAGTAGGGTACAAAGCTGGTGATAACATAACAACAGGTGATAACAATACAGTAATTGGTAAAGAGGCAGAAGCTAGTTCAGCTACTGTAGATAATGAAATTACTTTAGGTAACACCAATGTAACAAAGTTTAGAATCCCTGCGTTTAGTTACGAGGTTACTGCAAACGCTGTTACTCAAGGTGGTTGTTTCTATGAAAATGCTCAAACGGTCAGCAGCGACTATACTGTTACTAATGGTCGCAACGCAATGGCTGCTGGAGATATAACTATTGCGAGTGGCGTCACCGTTACAGTGGGTGCTGATGAAACCCTTACTATTGTTTAACTTATGAGTACATTAAAAGTAAACACAATTCAAGATACCTCTGGTAATACTAGACCCTCTGGTATTACAATGGTAGATAATTGGATTGTAACGTCTGCATACACTACAAATAGTGCAGAGGTAATGAGTTCTAACTGGACTAGACAGGTAGATAATGTTTCTTCAACTGGAACTGTCGGCTCCGCAATGACACAATCTAGCGGAGTTTTTACCTTTCCTAGCACTGGAATATGGTTAGTCTGTTTGCAAGTATATTATATTACTAATGGTGGAAGAACTTACTGTGGTAACCAACACCAGTTATCTACTGACGGAGGTTCTAATTGGACAACTAAGCTTTCTGGTTATGGAAATGGATATCAAAGTAATGCCTATATTATAAACCAAACTATTGATGTTCATGACATTACTAATACATCTACTCATAAACTAAGGTTTAGAACTGAAAACTCAGATACTGTTTCGGTTCGAGGCACAAGTAATGAAAAACGAACTGGTGCTACATTTATTAGATTAGGAGATACATAATGAGACCAAATCACATAGAAGATTATCTTATAACCGTACGTTTAGGACAATGGTTTGGGTGGTCTGATTATAAAAATAAAGTATATGCAAATCTTATAGTACATGACGGTGGGTCTAAACCTACAGAAAAAGAATGTACAGATGGACTTGCTGCATTGCAAGCTGCATGGGATTTAGAAAACGATAGTTACAAATCTAAAAGAAGAGCAGAATATCCAAAATTTGAAGATCAATTCGATCAGATATATAATGAGGGAATAGATGCTTGGAAAGCTACTATCAAAACAACTAAAGACAAATATCCAAAACCATGAGTACATTAAAGGTTAATACAGTTAAAGCACAATCTGGGTCAAATCCTCCTGTATTTCAAGATAGTTCTGGAAATACTGTAGGTTTTCTACCTAGAGCATGGGTGCAATATAATGCTGAAGATAATACCATTACAGGTAGTGGCAATGTTTCTTCAATAACGGATAATGCTACTGGTGACTTTACTATGAATTTTTCAAATGCTATGCCTGATGCAAATTATGGTTGCTTTGGTGCTTGTGGTCATAATGACACAAACCCAAATATAGGCATAACAAGTAGTGGAACTGGCCAAGCACCGACCACTACCTCTATGAGATGGTGCGTCTGTGTAAACTATAATAGTAATTTAGCTGATGAAAAACGAATTACAATGGCAATTATAAGGTAAATTATGTCAACACTTAAAGTCAACACAATTCAAGATGCAAGCGGTAGTAACAGTTCAACAGCAGAACAGATTGCACAGGGTAGAGCTAAAGTTTGGATAAATTTTGATATGAACGCTGGAAGCATAACAGACAGTTTTGGATTTAGTTCTATTACTGATGATGGAACTGGACTTTTTACCATTACTTATTCTTCTGCATTTTCTAATACAAATTATTGTATTTTATCTGGACAGGCTTCAAAAATTACAGATGATAGTGATAATCGGTATATTTCTAGAGTTATAGATAGAGCTACAACAAATATGCAAGTAGAACACAATTTTATTGAGAATGGTACTGGCAATAGATTTGATTCAAGATTTATGTATTTTGCTGTTCTGGCTTAATTACATTAAACTATAATAAAAGAAAAAACTTATGGCTAACTCTGATTCGAGGTTTATTTATGAAAATGATGATGGTTCTATCAGTATTGTTTGTCCAGCAGATAATACAGATTTAACCTTAGATCAAATCAAAGATAAAGATTGCCCTAGCGGTAAGACAGTTTATACTGTTAATAAATCTGCAATTCCTACAGATAGGAGTTTCAGAAACGCTTGGACTTACACGGAGTAAAAAATGGGATTTGGCATTGACATGGCGAAAGCTAGAGAAATTCACAAGGATAAGATTCGTGCTGCAAGAGCAGAAAAATTTAAAGAACTTGATATTGAATTTCAAAAAGCATTAGAAACAGGTGCAAGTACAACTGATATAGTTGCAAAAAAACAAGCACTAAGAGATGCACCTGCTGATTCTGGTATAGCTGCTGCTAGTGATGCAGATGCACTAAAAGCACAATGGAAAACAGATATACTTGGTAACTCTCCTTATAGCTAATGGCAGCATTTAAGTAATCGTGGCACAATATATCTAACCCTTTTTAATTAAGTATGGCAAAACCAACAACTGAAGAACTAAAAGCAGAGCTACAAGACGTAGTTAATAAATATAATCAAGCACAAGCAACTGTTAAACAATGTGAGAAAAGATTTACTGAATTAACAGCTATAATTAATGATAGAACAACACCTGAGTCTGATGCTTAAAGGAAATCAAAAAAAAATTGACATCAATAAAGATGGCAAGATTAGCAAAAAAGATTTCTTATTGCTTAAATTAGCAAAAGCAAAAAAGAAAAAGAATGGAAATAAATCTGCCTGATTTACCAGATACAGATACTATTCTAGTTCCACCTAGAACAATTTTTTATCCACCGATAGTGGAAGAACCTTATCTAGATCCTCTACTTCTTCCAAGTCTGGAACAGGTAGAGTCGGGTTTGGGAGGTCAGGAATCTTCTGCTGAAGAAGAAAAAGCATCTTCAAAGGAGGAAGTGTCAGGAACAACACCAGAGATAATACCGACAACCCTGCCAAACACCAAAGAAACTTTATCAAGTGAAGAAGCTATAGCTACATTTAATATACCTTTTTTTGGTGAAATGCCTATACCAGCACCAGAGGTTATAGCTTCTAGTGTTATAGCTGCTGGTACTGCGTCAGTTGTATCTGTAGCTGGTGGTATTGCTATGCAGTCAGTATTAGCTTTTATCAAGAAAACATTTAAGAAAATGTTTACTAAAGTTTTAAAGAAAGAAGTAGCTAATGTAAAGGAGAAAATGGCAGATAAAGAAAAGTAAGATATACTAAATATCAAGGCGGTGTACCTGACTGATCTCTCTTCTATTGACGAATAGCAGATGAACTCAGTAAACCTAAAGCACTTAGGTTTTATGAAACGAACACAAGTGGGAACTTGTCAAATTCGTAACTCCTCTACAGAGCGTTACTCGCCTTTAAATTTTTCTGGATTAGCTCGGACATAACTCCTAATATTTATTACGTCATTGCAGATATAAGCAAATTTAGATTTAGGATTAATCATATAACCAGCAGCGTGGAGTTGTGAACACTTTAAAACTCTCACTAATTGCTTATCATGGACTTGCTTGTCTAGTTCTTCTTTGGCTTGGTCTAGCTTTACTTTGGATAGTTCGTTACAAGTTTGATTATCTCCCAGAGGTATCATAAAACTCATTTGTATTCCCCAACCTTCATTGATGCTATATGTCTCTTCTCCTTGTGCATCATTACCTGTATAGAAAGGAGTTACAGCCATAGTAGGTTGACTGCAAACTAAAGAACCAAACTGCTGCTTACCTGTCATTCCATTATTGATATTCATATTCTGATTGATAATACTAGAATTACCAACAGCATTAGGTTGAGCCTGTACGTTTGTATCGCCTTCGGCTCTTGCTTTATTACTGACTAAAGACAGACAAAGAAGTGATAACGCTAGTAGTCGTAATCGCATCTGTTTGTGTAATTTCTTCTATTTTAGCCCCTGCTGCTCTGGTAGTTATAGATAACGACCAATCAGCAGTAACAGTTTTTGGGGTAAAAACTACGTCTGAATCAGCTATACCGCCACTAGAAGCACTTGTAACCTCTATGTTTGATGCTTCCCAAGTATTTAGAGCCGACCCATATTTCTGAGTAACTATGGTGCGATTTATAGTCTGTGTAGTATTCTCTGTGCGGTTGCTAGAACCAGTACTCCAAGTAGGAATTGGACTTGCATAACAAGGTGCAGCTATAAATAAACCTAGTAAGAGTAACTTTTTCATTTGATGCCTACTTTGTTTTTACTATTATCCACTATTTTAGGATTATTGCCATTTTTCTTTTGACCAACGGAAATTCCATAAGAACCTAGCACACCACTTACTAGACCTGCGGTAAATGCTCCATCAATCCTTACCTTTCCCATGTACCCCAAAGTCATCATTGATAAACTCCAAGTCAAGATTAAAAATCGGACAGCATGACCAAACAGATCACCCCAATCAAAACCTTCCTTTTCTTCTTTTTCTTCCATGAAAAGTTAAGACTCTTGTTTAATACTAGCAATGTAGCTATGTTTGGAAAGTAACACAAGATTATTATGCTCAAACTCTTAAAACCAATACTACTAAAATTCTTTACTACAACTGCTGTAAAGAGATTAGTAGTCGATTTGCTTAGAGCAATCTGCAAACAAACTACCAACACACTAGATGATCGTGCTGTTGATATGTTAGAGCAACAGTTGTTTCCTAAATTAAACTGATATGACACATAAAGAGTTTTTTAAAATCCTTGTTGGTAACGCACCACCAGAAATAGAGTTTGAAATTGAAGTAAAGCAACGTGAAACAGAACAACTGCCTGATGAAGCTGTAAGGGCATAC
>VTLG01001600.1_pt1 | contig 10365 bp, 11 predicted proteins | sample 4694571 | NCBI WGS metagenome assembly VTLG01 (sample SAMN12604809, study PRJNA352737) | marine metagenome | biome: ENVO:00000447; feature: ENVO:00000209|ENVO:00000569|ENVO:01000036; material: ENVO:00002151; isolation source: viral sequences binned using virsorter ... | reverse complement strand
ACCCTCTAAAGTCTGTAATCTATCACGCAAAGCTGTATCATCAAATTGCGGTAAATTAGCTAATCTATCTTGTAAGCCACCTATTTGCGATTGTAAGTTAGATGGGTCAAATCTAGGTATATTAGCTAACCTGTCTTCTAAACCTGCTATGCCTTGCTGTAGTTGTGTTGGGTCAAACTGTGGTATCTTTCTGCCTTCTAAAGCTTGCAAACGATTTTTAAGGGCTGTGTCATCAAACCTAGGCATTTCTCTGCCCTCAAGTGCTTGTAGTCTTCTACGCAACGCAGAATCATCAAATTGTCTGAAGTTTGCCAGTCTATCTTGTAGACCGCCTATTTGACTTTGCAAGTTGGTAGGATCGAATTGTTTAAAATTTGCAAATTGATCTTGTAAACCAGCAATACCTTGTTGTAGAGCAGTTGGGTCAAACTGCGGTACACGTCTTTCCTCAAGCGCTCTTAATCTTCTGCGAAGTTCAGAATCATCAAAACTAGGAGGAGGAGGCACGGGTCTGCCAATTGCAACAGGATTTGATATAGGACTCCTGCTAGGTCTACCTATTGGTGCCATTAACATAGATCTTATATTCATTACACTTTACCTATATCGTTATATTGCTCAAACATCTTCATTAGTCTGTCCATGTTCTTTGCGCCTTTTTGTCTGTCAGGTTTACCACTTGGCATAATTTCAATGCCAGTTTCTGTTTTTGTTACCTTGAATCCACCTAAACCATTGTTAGCTGCAGATGTCATGACAAACTCACCATCACTGAGCATGGCAGGTATGTCATCACTTGTGCCTGTACCAGGGCCTATCGATGGGCCACCCATACGCATATCTAATTCTTGTAATCCACCCATAGCTGCAGGCTTTCTAATGCCTAGATCAAAACCCGTAAACGTAGGAGCAGGCATAAGATCTGGTCTAATCGATTGTCTTATATCTTTTAGTCCACCCTCTTTGTTTTTAAAATCTTCTTTTACAGCTTTGCCGTACAATGCAGCTAAAGCCATCAGACCAGCGTTTCCACCTAGTCCGCCGCCATCCCCGATTCCACTGCCAATGTTTCTTAGAAGTCCTGGGTCTTCTGCTGTGCCTAAAAACGTGTCTCTTAAGAAAGGGCCAAATTGTCCTCCAAACGGGCCTGTATCACTTGGAGCTACAATATTACCTTTATTATCAAAAGTGTATCCCATACTTTGTAAATCTGCTGTGGTATATTCATTTCCTTGAGGATCAGTGTAAACTGTTCCAAACTCACCTTGACTAGCTGATACTTGTGGTTGCTGTCCGCCACCAAATAAACTACTGCCTATACCACCTATACCTCTTCTTATGCTAGGCCCAACGCTTCCTCCGAAAATACCTTTTGCGCCAGTTGCAGGATTAAAAAACTTACCGATGCCAGCTTTTATCGTTGGGCCTAAAGTTCCTCCAAAAATACCAGTTGCTGCACCAGCACTCGCTCCTGCTCCTAAAGCACCAGACAGAGCACCACCCACTCCAGGTATTAAAAAAGGCAACGCTATAGGTGCAACTTTTTTTACTACTTTCTTTAGACTCTTACCTAATTTTTTAAGAAACCCAAACTCAGCCATACCTGTGATTGGATTGATTGACATGCCTTGACCTACTGTATATTCATTCGGATCAAGCCCTACAGCGATCATTTCTTGTTTTATTGTTTCTTGAGTTTCGGGAGACAGCACTGGTGGCACTACCATTTCGCCAGGTGCTACGTGGGCGATCATAGAATCTTCCCCTCTGCCTAATCCTGCTATGCCTTTGCCTGAGTTGTCAATTCTTTTCATGCTCAAATCATTCCTCGTTACATGTTAACCAAAATACCAAAAGGTATCTATCTCCTGATTCTACTGCTAGCCCTCTATGCATATGAGTAAAACTAGGAAAAATTAGAGCGTGGCCTGTAGGTAATGGCTCGACTGTACCACGTTTTAAAAACTCAGTTCCGCCACCTTTGTACTCCCCCGTGTTCAAAGGAACTACCATACTTATATCGGCACTTGCATCGTGATGCCAAGCACCTTGTTTTTTATCCTTTAAATTATAGTTAGCTATTTGGATTCCGCCTCCATCTACATGCCTGTTCCAAATATTTAAAAATATAGGATTTCCAATAGTATATATCGTTTGCATTAAAGATTGAAATATTTGTGGACAATTATCTTGAAAGGTTATTTCTGGTATTTGCCGTAAATTATCTTCTTCTGGATTTGGATTAAAGCCAAAATGCGCTTCCAAATGCTTCATTTCATCTAATAATATTTGACAAAACTTAGCAGAAAAGAATGGCACGGTATAAACGTCTTTTACAGGCTCTTCTATAATTTTGTCCAATGGTGTTGGTTTTGGCGAGTTGACTCCACTTTCTTCATAAAAATCTACTATAGGTGTGATTGAGTTTTTCACAGCTGCAAGTGTATCTTTTTGTATGTACCAATCACTTGGAAGTGTTAGTAGTAGGTTTTTTGGTTGATAAATTAGGTTTTCAGCTACGTTTATCATAACTCTATAGTGGTTGATCCTGCTATCTTGATAGTGACTGAGCCTACCTCTGATGACATTTCAAAACCTTTAGCAAGCGATCGCTCACCTATATCCACCCACTTGTTACCTGTATATACCTGTAGAACACCAACAGTAGTGTTCCAAATAATGCTTCCTGCGTTAAATTGTAAGGTGTTCTTCTCTGCATCAGAGATTTGCCTTACGTTGTCTGTATCAACAGCACCTAAATTAATTTCAAGTATTCTTACTAACCTGTTAAAAACATCAGAGGTAACTTGTTCACTAGCTAATGGTAACTGTGTTTGTAAGATCTTACTCATCTTTTACCATCTGGTTTAATGTCAATCCTAGTTGCTCCAAGCCTCCAGCCAATAGATAAATTACCATCATTAGCAGCATCATCGTCAGACTCAAAGCGTAAAGCTATCTGTCTAGATCTGCTCCGTACATAGACTTGCTGTGTGTTTGCACTTACTGCGTTTGTTGAATTTGTTGCCAATGAATCACCGGGAAAGTTTCTTGTTTTCAGAACAATGTTTACATTGCCACTGTTTACATCTTCGATAAACTTGTAATCAGGTATGATACGTTTTAAGAAACTAAACTGTTCGCCATCGCCAATATCTAGGTCAGAACTTTCAATATAAACATTAGTCATAGGCGAACCGTCATCATTGAAACCTTTTTCTTGTTGGAAAAGATATGAATTAGCGACAGCTCTTGGATAATTTTCTATGCCAGAATCTAACCATGCTGTTCTAATTAATTGGCCATAGAACCATAGATTTTCTACGTAGTTGTAGATTACATATCTATCTATTTCATCAGAACTACTAGAACAATAGAACCAACCTACTTCACTTTTATCCTTTATGGTAAATGCATGTATTTTAAAAGATTGAATAAGGTTAATATCATTAAAAACATAATTATGAACAGAACATGGTAATGTTTGCACTGATCCATTATAAGAATAGAAATTGTTATAACTCATCCAATATACGCCATTTGGTGCGGTGATGGCACCTTTTGGAGATATTAGACCTGTGCCTTCATTAATAAGGTTAATACCAAAAGTGAAAGGCGGCCCTATAAATTGCATACTGTAAAGAGCAGTATCTGTCCAAATAAGAGTTTCTTGTCTTGCTTTTACACCACCAATAATTGAAGAGCCGCTTGACAACCTCAGTGAACCTGCAGTGTTCGTTGTCAAGGGCTCAAAATCTAACTCGTTTTCTTGATCACTAAAAGCTACTAACATCGGATCTATAGTTCCTGTTCTTGAAGAACCAGAGATAGGATCAGCACCTAAAACTATTAAATGTCTATCTTTTTCTGATGTTAAAACTTGTAACGCTTTTGTTGGCACTAAGTTTGCACCTGAAATAGCTGAAAGTTCAACAGCTCTTGTTGTAAGACCGCCAGACTCAAGCCATCTAAATATGCCACCATTACGTTGGTTTATAATTAAATTTTCACCAAAATTATCGTGTGTCCATGTGCGTAACTGGTTTGTATCAGATAAAGCCGTGGCTTGACCAAAAGCACCTATACCCCAACCATTCAGTCCCCAACCTGTTCCTGGGACGTATACATCTAGTCCAACGTTTACTTGATATGCTCCTACAACACTAGATCCGCCATTGCCACTATCAGACGAGTTAGCAGTAACTGTTGTACCGCTGGTGTCTTTTGCTTCAATGGTAAAACTGTTTGCATTTACTACTGTGGCCACTTGATATTCTTGATTCAGCACAGCGGCTGTAATATTGCCACCAAGCGAAGATGCACCACTAAATGTTACAAAATCATTCTGTACAGCACCATGTGCAGTGTCAGCGACAGTAATCGTAGCGTCACCATTTGTTGCAGAAAATGTTACATCACCAGCAGAAGTTGTAGATCTTATGGGTGTGACATCATTAAAGTTGCCACCAGATTCAATATAATATTTTAGATGCGATCCCAACCCAAGATATTTTGTGCCTTCTAAGGCAATCCATGGATGCAAAGCTCTTACAGTGCCTAGATATGTATCTGATGTGAGTTTTTCCCAGCCTCCAAACTTTTCGGGTCTACCCTTCCTAAAACGAACTAAATTACAGTCAAACCAACCGCCTTCGTTATCGTAAGCCGTGCCCTCTCTGTTGATACCTGGTCTGAATGTTATTTTTTGTAAAGGCATATTATATTTGATGCCACTCTTTGCCTTCAAACAACAAAGATTCTGCTTGTCTCCTGCGTTCAAGTCCTTCTAAAACTTTACCATTAGCTTTGTTCCATCTACGCATTTGATGTGGGACTTCATCTTTTTTATTGTCGTTTAGCACTTTTAACATTGTGCTGTTGTTTAGGTTTGTAGGGCCTAAGTTATAAGTCCATGCAACCAAAGCATCAAACTCATTCTGATTTAGTGGTACTAATACAGCATCACTTACGTATGCTCCGTACACTGGCAATTCTTCATGCAACCATTCATCTGCTTGTTCTTGTGTACAAGTATCGCCCTCTTTTACATTTTTTGTTCTGCCGTAGCCTATAGTCCATACACCAGCACTGCATTTGTATGCCTCTAGTTCACAACCCTCAAATTTTTTAATTAAACTCACACCTTCTTGTGAAATTTCCATATTAGTCTCCCTTGTCGCTTGTGTGAGATGCTCCAAAATAAAACGAAATAATAGCACTCGCTAATCCTCCTAAGTATCCTAGTACAAGATTTATTAAAGCCTCAGAGTTTTGTTCTGGTGGTTGTAGTGTAACCAAAAATATGTAACCCAAAAAACCGCCAATAGTAGCTATGCCTATAATTCTTGCTGTCCAATCTTTGCTAAACATACCTCTTGCATTTTGTTTATCTTCTGTTTCTAGCTTAAAAACATCAACTTCAAGTTCTTTCATCTTAACCTTAAAGTCTTGTTCTGCTTTCTTTATTTGCATCATTTGTTCTGGAGTTGCGTTTTGTATTGCCGTTTGTATGTCTTTTGGATTGTTTGCACAACCAAGCACCTCAGATATCATATTTCCTGCCATACCCCCCATAGGGCCGCCTAGAGCTGTGCCTATAGTCGGAGCGACTTGTCCCAATATGCCTTTTATTAAATTTTTCATAGTATACCTGTAGTTAGCACTGCTATTGCTAAAGCACCAATAAAGCTAAAAACACCAAATGTTGCCATTCTTATAGTAGTGTTTATTGATGCGATTTCTTGTTTTATATCAGCAAACTCATTGAAAGCAGTTTTCCAACGTTCTGCATTTTCTTTCTTTGATACAGCTAAATCTTTAGCTACGTCTTGAACTGTTAGTCTTTTGTTAACCATATTATCTAATAGTATATATCTCTAAAGATTGTTTTTTACCTTTAACTTTAATTGGTTTTAGTAATTCTAACTCAAAATTGCAAGATTTTTTAGTGTTATGACCTATTATTAAATCTACGCCTACATCTTTAGTAGCACTTTCAAGTCTTGCAGCAGTGTTTACAGCATCGCCAATAGCACTATAATCAAAGCGTGTATCACTTCCCATATTACCTATTATTGCAAAGCCTGAATTTATGCCTATACCTATGTCTATTCCTAAATTGGATTGCTCCATGTCTGCCTGTATTTTCTGCGCTGCTAATATGGCTTTATTCTCATGATCCTTTAAGTCTATTGGTGCATTAAATATAGCCATCATTGCATCTCCTATATACTTATCAACCATACCTCCATACTCTTTAACTGCATCCGCTTGGATTGTTAGGGCTTTGTTCATAATTTTAGTTACTTCTTCTGGCTCTAATTTTTCTGACAGACTTGTAAACCCTCTTACATCTGTAAATAAAAATGTGCAATACTTTCTTTCACCACCAAGTTTCAATAAACTGGGGGTAGATTGTAAAAGCTTGACTTGTCTAGGATCTAAGTAGTGTTCAAACTGTTTCTTTATTTGCTGTCTAAGCTTGTATTGTTCTCTAAACCTTAAGTAAAAAGCAGAAGATCCTGCGATAAATTGTGATATTAAAGACCATGTTACATCTATAAGTAGGCTTTTTTGGATCAAATAGTATCCTAGAGAGCCCGTAGAGAGCATTATTGTAAAACCTAGTGCAATGCCTAGGGTTATACCAAAACGTATCAATATAAGCCATATAAGAGTCACTGAAAGCAAATAAATAAGTATTTCAACGGCTAAAGAGTAATCAGGTATGTATGGACTATCTTGTATTAGAATAGATTCCGCTAAGGCTGCTTGTATTTTATGTGGCTCTAACAGACCAACAGGCGTAGCAATTTGTGGCATAACACCTGCAGCAGTTACTCCAACAATAACAAACCTACCATTTACATCCATCTCTTCAAGATCTGTTTGTGGAGTGTCTACCCAACTTATCCATTTACGACCAAGACTATCTGTTTTAACAGGTGGTATTCCTCTAATTGATATTTCTTGTATGCCATTATCATTGGTTTTTATAATGTAAGTTTTAATACCAAACAAAGATTTATAGATCTGCGTGCCAAAACTAGGTATCCAATCGTTATTAGGAGTGCGTACAAGTAGTGGTATTCTTCTTACAAGCTGATCTATGTCAGTGGGAGCAATGGCCAAACCTTCGTATGAGTTTTGAGTAAGTAGAAGCAGGTTCTCCTTCACTCCCGTGGTCATTATACCACCTTTATCTTCTCCTACAACAACAGTTCCTGGTGTTGACGGATACACACCTTTTCCATCTTCAAACATAGCGATGACTGCAGGAGCATATCCTAATGATCTGCCAAAGTCTTCATCTCCACCCATTCTGTCAGGCTGTGGAAAAGATATCGCCCAACCAACCCCGATAGCTCCACGTCCTAGCATTTTAAGATTAATTTCTGCTAGTCTTTGTCTTGGTAATGGCCAACCCCCCTCTTTTTCAACATCATCTTCAGTTATGTTAAGGATTACAAAATTACCTGATGGATCGTAATTTTTAACAAATGCATCAAATGTTCTAAGTTTTATAATTTCAGTAGGCGTACTTTGGAATATAAGTGGTAGTGATAATAGAATTATCAATAATAAATAAACCTTATATTTCATTAATTGCTTTGCCTTATTGTTATAATGCTGCTACTACCACCATTTATTTTTATTGTCTTAGAAACGCCATTCTGTATAAAAATAACTGTATAGCTTCCGTTAACATCTAAATCTACTCTAGCCGTGTTATTTACACTTCTAATAAGAGTAAGATTTTCACCATCAATAAAAGAAATTATTTGTGTTTCAGGGTCTTGACCAAACTGTGTTCCAACTAAACTTACAGATCCCACCTCTTGTGTTAGTTGATCCTCTTCTTCAGCTACTGCTAAAGCATCTAGTACATCTAATAAATCCTCTAGAAAATTTACATCTAAATAATTTATATCTAGTTCGGTAAACTCCAACTCAGAATCATTATCTAGAAAATCCTCATCTAAGTAATCAATATCTAAATCGTTAAAATCCAACAAGCTATCAGATCTTAAAATTACTTCTTCGCTTTCTATAGATATTTCTTCTGGGGGGCTTACAATAAGCATATTATCAATAATATCTAGAGTAAGATCTAATATTACTGGTTTACTGGGAGCATTTTCAAAAACGCTGACTGTTGTAGCTTGAAATGGTTGATTGAGTATGACACTACCCGTTGCTGTAGTCACTACTATTTCTCCACTAGAAAACCCATAAGGATCTGGCAATAATATAATTAAAGATTCCCCAAGCTCATTTACTGTGGTCGAAAAGTCTGTACCTCTTATTGCAATGTTTGCTGTAGGCGTTTTCAGTGTAATATTTTGTTTATCTATACGGTTTAGATTGCCTGTAATAAACCTTGTGGTGCCAAGAGCAAAAGTAAGTGCCATCTTTGATTTAGATGGGTCTGGATCATAGATGTACTCGTCTATGAGCAGTTGTGAATGTTCTGTCAGTTTTACTTGGCTATCATCAAGAAACTTAATAGCCATGCGGCCATTATTAGTAATAGCCTCATCATTAGTTTGTATTACAAAATTTAGAGTAGCATCATAAGGTTGATCTCTTACAACACTTGCAGAGCCTGAAAGCTCAGATATGTCTCCTATATCAACAGCTTGTGCTTGTGCCTTGGTCGTTTTGAGTAATACAAATGTTACTATTAGAAGTATTTGTAATAAGCTTGATATAGTCCCTTGCAAGCGTTGAAGATTGCGTAATATCAAGTGTGTTTGAACTACCATCTAAATCCAAGTAAAAATATCCACTATCAGAGGAAGTAGTACCAGCATAACCACTACCGCTAAAATTAATTGTGTTGCTACTGCCATTAACATCTACATAGTTTATCGCATTTGCATAATCTATATCAAAATCAAAAGCATTACTACCACCCGTGATAATCCAATCTAAATCTAGATATGATGCGTCATCATCCTCTGCAACCGCTAAATCAAACGTGTTACTTGATCCAGTAACGTTAATATTCATATTTATATAATCAGAGTCTATAAGACCTGTGCTATCCATAAGAATGTCAAAAACATTACTATCGCCTGTAAACTCAAAAAATCCAGTGAAATTATCACCATCAATAGCGTCTGATCTAAATACGTTTGATGCACCAATTTGATTGATGTCAAGTATCATTGACACTCCATCAAGATCTAAAGCAGTCATGCTACCTGTTTCTGCTGATGTACCACCAATAAGGTTTGAGCTACCTTGTTGTTCTAAATCTATAGTTGCTGAATTTCCTGACTGTATAACACTTATTTCGTTGTCCGCAACTAAGGACAAAGACATAAATAAAATTATATTAATTAATTTCTTCATATTTCCAATACCCTCTTGTATTTCCTACGTTAATTATTTCTAAAACTGCACCCTCGATAGCCTTCATTAAAGCTATGGTTGTGCTTTCGTTGCGGGTAGATCCCGTTTCTATTTCAACCAACTCTGTTCCCATCTCTATAAATCTGAAAACATCTTGCGACTGGCCATAACTATAGATAGTTTTTTGCGACATAACTTCTATTAATATTTCGCCTGTAGCTACCGACACCATTCTTAAACTAACGCTAACACTATCTTCTCGATACTGCATGCTTGAGCCTATACCTAGATACCTTGCACCTAGACCACCAGTAACTAAGTTACTATCATACGACACAACTGCACCTTCTAGCAAGACACCAGCGAATAACAATGGGCCAAGTGCCTGGTTTTCACCTAATTGCTCTCTAGTAGATCTTATTAATTGTCTTTCTTTAGTTAGGTTGTCTAGTCCCACTCTTTCGACTACACGAAAAAAATTACCGTTTGATGCATGTTTTAGAGAACGTATTAATAGAGTATATGGTGCTTGTGTTATCGCAGATGAAAATAAAGCAAACTCACTATTGCTTTTTCGCTGTCCTGTTTGATCAAGGAAGGCGGTTGGGTAAACAGCAACTACAGGTTTGACTATTGGTGCTTGCACATTCGCAAGTTCATATGACTGCAAAGCATAAATACTATATTCATGTAGTCCTTTGCTTTGAAATCTATCTGGCTTAGTATCTTTTACAACTTCTAGTATGGAACAACTAGAAAGAGAAATCACCAAGAGGGAGTTCAATAGTGGTCGTTGTGCCATCATTTGTGTTAAATATTGTTAATATAATCATGCCGTCCTCAATCTTGTAAGATATTATATTACCTTCAAGTTCAAACTTGCCTTCAGTTGATTGTGTCTCCCCAAACATGTTTTCAACTATTTGCCTTGATATTTGTGCGTAGATACGGCTTTCTAAGTTTCTTATAAACCTTGCAAGTGTTGTGTTCTCTGCATCTCTTTCTAAC
>VTLG01017272.1_pt1 | contig 10367 bp, 15 predicted proteins | sample 4694571 | NCBI WGS metagenome assembly VTLG01 (sample SAMN12604809, study PRJNA352737) | marine metagenome | biome: ENVO:00000447; feature: ENVO:00000209|ENVO:00000569|ENVO:01000036; material: ENVO:00002151; isolation source: viral sequences binned using virsorter ... | reverse complement strand
AATGCCTAATAAATCAGCATCCTTATCAACCTCTCGTTGACTAAGAGCTTTATGGACAGCAGATGCCGCCACTTTGCTTTCAGAATGAGAAAGATCTCCTACCTCTCGTAGTTTATGCTCCCATTCTCTCACAGTCATGTCACTCTTTACAGCTTGAATCCGTGCACGAGGATTCATAGGAAAAGTAACAGCTGATATCTCCATCAAGTCTACTTCCTTGAGAACTCTATATTTTCTCTTGTCATCATAATGATGCCCTTTTGCGTCTACTCGATATCCTACAGATAAACCATCTATGGCACCCATCTTCATGAGCTCATAGACCTCTTTGCCCTTTTGTGTTCCCATTGCAAGTCTGCCTTTTACATACAGACCATTCTGATCTTCCATGACCTTATCAAATACACCAATGGGTTCTTTTGTATCATGTTGATAGAGCATCTTGATTTTCTTTGCTCCCTTTCTTCTAAGGGATCGCATAAATGCTCCTTTTTCTATAACATCATTGCCTAAATCTTTATTGCCAAATATTGAGGCATAACCTTCAAACATACCTTTGTCTTTTTCTTTCTCGTCATCATCATGGTATGCTTTTAATTCTGCTTCTACTTCAAAATATCCTGTCGTTATTTCTTGCTCTTCTTCATCAAACATTTTTTTATCCTTATCATCAAATGAACTGCTACAAACAGCAAATCTCTGAGCATTGTCAGAGTAATCTTGTTGCATAACGTCAGATGACAAGCAACGACTCATAAATTTATCTCTACTCTCGCCAACATTTGGTTTTGGTATAGGCATAATATAATTTTATACCATCAAAAAAAAAATAAAGAAAGTTAAAAAAAAATTAAAAAAGGGTATTGACAACATATAAACAATTTGTTATTATATAAACATATTTCAACAATTAGGGAGATCCCTATGACTACATATAAACATTATTCCATTAATTGGATGGGAGTCAGAACTGTTGTAACTGATTCCACACCTGAACCCAGAAAATTGTGGAAAGAGGAACGAGAGATTGACTCTCTTTCTTCTGTTTCCAATCCTGCACAATGTGAAGAAGAATGGTATCTTCTTAGGAAGAAATGGTCTGCTTTCAGAAGTAATCTGAATTCTTCTCCAACTCCAATTACTGGTATTTCATCGCCCATATCATCTTATGAGATCCAAGAGATCTGTAGGGGAAGATTTGTACCCCTTACTGTTGAGGATCTGCGTAATCCTAACAATACAAAAATCTGTGACAAGTTTGCAGATGAAATCAATTCATTCTTAAAGAAATGGGTACGATAAGTACCCATTGAGGAGAGGAAAATGAAACAACTAAAAAGCATACAAGAAGTATTTGAATATTTAGAAGAAGCACCAACAAAATTTTATATTTCAAGTTTTAATGGGGGTGCTGTCCATGTAAAATTTTTAATACCAGAAGTATTCAATGATCCACAAGAAAAAGAAACTGGCAATGATGAGGTCATGCCATTAGAAAGAAACACATGAACCCCTATCTCGTAATTTACTGCTTGCCTCGAAGATAGGGTTAACTTTCCCCTCTGGTTTTCTTTTATCCTTCATTTGCCAGAGGGGATTTTTTTAGGGAGAACTAAATGGGAAAAATAATTTCAATAGAAGATAAACAATTTGACTTAACCTTTGACAGAATTCCAGTAACTCAAATATCGCCTGAGTTTTTTGGTTTAAGATTACATACACAAAAAGCTAAAGACTTGTGGAAGAAGTTCCAAAAAGAAAATAAATTATTTTACTATCCTTATTATGACGACAGAATATCAAATGTTGATGTTTTAATTCCAACTACATTCCTCAAAGGGGGTCATGGAAATATGAAGTGTAAAATAAATCCCATTCTTGAATTTGTTACTTTAGCAAGAGAAAGAGGATTACATACTAACGAATATGAATAAAGGGAAAGAATAAAAGATTTTCCCAATCAGTAACTACAAAAAACAGACAACAAATAAAAATTAAAAGATAAAGAATAAGAACTTCAAAGGGATCAGGTCTTTTGTCCTGCCTCATTTTATTTTTTCGTAAATCTCTTCTTTAACCAGTTTTTTATTTGCTGATATAGACTTTTCAATTTCTGCAACAAACGTATCTGCCTTTCCTTTTGTGAGTTTTAGATCTTTGAAATAAAGATCTCTCCAGTTATCAAATTTTTGGGCATACTCTTTGATTGCCTCATTGACTGTCTTGTACTTGTAAAAATAGATTCCACTTACAGTACCCTGTATAGTTTCCTTAAAGTTTCGTATGAAATAAGAATTATTGGTTAATCGCATTTTAATCCTCTACTAATTTATCATCTGGTTCTAAATATAATATAACGCACCTACAATTGATAATGTTAGCAGGACCCCCTCTTGGATCTCCTGCGTGTTTCATTCTATATTCTACTCCTTTGTATGGAACTATGAAATCATCCTCAAGACCAACAGTAACTCCATTCATATTTCTGTGATGTTGTCGAGTGCGATTATCATTCGTACTGATCCATCTTTTCTGCATTGGTAAATTAAAACTCTCAGCCATTGCCTGATTTGCGAATGATGATGCTGAATGAGTTTCTGTTCTTGCTATCAATGATGCTCTGGCTCTTGTAAAACTTGGTTTTGTCTGTTCAACAATTCTTCTTGCTGTTGGTTCTACTCCTATTCCATCAAGTTCTGCTTGGAGTATAATTCTATTAATTATCTTTCTTGTTGTGTTGGCAATCTGAGTAATTCTGATTCCTGCAAACTGTATTACAAATTGTCGTACTAATCTCTCAAAATCAGTTTCTTCTTTTGTGAATACGAATTGTCCACTCATCTGATTGATTACTGATCTGTAATGAGGAAGCATTATTTGACTCAATCTATTGTTGAGATTGATTAGTCTAACTCCTCCCTCTCTATATTCATCTCTGGCAATTCTTCCATTTTGCTCAAAGAACTGTAATAATTGCGTAAACAATTGTCTTTCAAATGATTGACGTATTCTAGTTTGTTGAATCAGAGTTCTTCTCGCAGATAAGAGTCTACCTCTACTTATCCTCTTTGTCTGAATCATTTTGCTCTTCTCTTTTTAGAATAAAATCTATCCATTCTGGGTGCATATCATAAAAAAATCTTTCACAATAATAACATCTAATCATGCCCTTGACTACGAGCAAATCATGTCCACAAACTTCGCAGACTGTATCTTTTATTTATCTGACCTCAAGGGATGACCTGATGGAAGAAGATCTCTATCAAATTTACCACTTCTAAATCTTCCAGTTCTAACTGCATAAAGGAAAGCATTTACTCTTGCTATTGCCCATTGGTCTGGGCCCATCACATTTCTTCTTACTGATTCTGGATTTGTCCTGTATGCTCCTACCCCTCTTCTAAATACTGCTGATAACATTCTTAGAGTAACTCTCTTTCCTTTTTTATCCCCATGTTTTTCATTGTGTTCTTTTACTTTGTTTTCTAATGTCTTTTTTGTTCTTGCTGATATTTGTTTGGTATCCATTTCAACAGTTGTGCCACAATCATCACAACAAAGATTTTCCATCTCAAAATCAAATTGTTTATCTCTTTCTTTATCTAATTCTTTAACTTTTCTTCTTGACCAAGAGAATCCTGCATCCCCACCCCATAATGACCAAGCAATTCTTCCAGAACTTGGATAACCATCCTCACCTGGTCTAAATCCCTCTGCTCTTTTGTCAACTTCATGTCGTGCAAAAAATGAGAACATTCTTCTTACAGTTCTAGGAGAAAGTCTTTCTTTGTTTACTAATTGTCTTGCCCTTGCAAGTCCTACAGCTGTTCCCCCATGACCATGTTCTTTTCTCCAATCAAGACCTCTTCTTGCTTCTTCTGCCATTGCATCTGTAGGAGTTGTGTTGACATCTGATTCAGCTTTTTCTATCTCTTCAAAATCTTTTTTTGTTGTAGATAAATAAATAGCATGACTTGAACATGGCATATAATAATTTCTATCTGGTCCTTTGACTGTATGATGACCATCACATCCAAGTTGTTTTGCTCTTTCTCTTGCCTCAGCCACAGATTCAAACACATCCCTGCCTTCTCCAAATCTGGGATCTTGTTTAGGAGTTTCCAGAGAATCCCCTGTAAGACGCTCATAATCGCTATGAGAGGAACATGGCATATAGATTAATCCATCCTCAGTCCTGTGAGAATGAAAACCATCACAACCTATCTCATCTGCTCTTTCTCTGGCTTCTTCTTCTGTTGTAAACACATCTTTACTGATTTCTCTTTTTTCTTCTGAGTAATCAAAATATTTATCATCATCTTCTGCTGTTTCTCCCTCCGCAGGAGCTACAGTTGGTGCACCAAGAGGAAATAGATTTGCTGAGATATAAACATCATCTCCTCCATTGATTGGTTCATATCCAAGTCTTTCTCTTGCTTCATTTCTACTTATGATTCCCTCTCTAACTGCTGTAACCACATTTTCATAAGTTTTCTTTCTTCTTTCTGCCATTGCAGGAATGGAGTCAATATCATAACGAATGGATATATCATCTCCAAATCTAGGAGCTAACCACTCATTCATATCACTTTCTACTCTTCTTATAAGTGGTATGATTGTATCTTCATATAATGCAAGTCTTGCTTCAGAAACATTGTTGTAAGTCTGAGAATCTGGAACACCAACCAATTGGGATGGCACACCAAAACACAAAGCAATATCTCTTGCACTCATATTTTTAAGCTCTAGAAAATCCATATCCTTTGGACTAAGACCCATTTCTTTCCAATCAAAATCTCCCTCCAACAACATTGGTCTACCTGCATTCTGAGATCCAGAGAAACGCATATTGAGATCAGACATAAGTTGTTGCCTCTGACTATCTGATAATTGTAAAGACATTCCAGACTCATCTTTGGGCTTGAATATCACAGCCCCACTTGGTCTTGCTCCATTCATGAGCAAACTAAGATTATGTTTAGCCGCCATATTGTGTTGGTCTATATCAAAAGAAGCGGCTTGTATTGGAGATAAACCATAATAGTCATCAAGAGGATTCCACATTTTAAAATGCTTTACATCTGACATCCCTGTTTCTGAATCAACATTATATCTATTTACAACTCTTCCATCTATGACGTATTCAAATGCTGATGGTATTTGAGTCTTGCCTGGTATTATTTTTACTCTGTCTGGTCGCAGAAGATGAAGTTCTCTTGGTTGTGAATTGACAAGAGAATAAACTGCATAGGAATTTCCAGAAAGAAGAAGAAAAGAATATAATGCTTGAAAATACTCATTTCCTGCAAATTGTGGATTGGGTCTTTGTAAAAGAGTGATCAAGGGATGCGAATCTAATTTCATATCCCCCTGATAAACACATAGTTCTACAGCAGATGCTCCATGTGCTATTTCATTTACACATCTAAACACAATCGCATTTTCTTGATATCCCTCTTTGGCAATCTTTCTGTAATCGTAATTCTTTTCCAAGACTTGATTGCCTGATTGATACATCACAAGGGGTGCTTCTTTTTTTTCTAATCGTCTGAAACGATTTGTTATGAAATCAAACATACCCATTAATACGTTCCCATCCTTGTGCCAAATGGATTATTTGAAAAACTTAATTTTCTGTATGGCTGTAATAATCCATCTACCATAAGAGGAGTTCTCAATGTACCTTCAAAATCTCCCCTGTGTTCATAATTAAAAGCTATTATTTGTTGTAAAGCAACTCTTATAGCTTCAGGAACATCAGTTCTGTTTGCTCCATATCCTGCTACATAAACTATCTTTAGCCCATTGGCTACCCTCAATCCTGTTGGCCATGCTTCCCCATCCCTTAAATATATCCTTGCAGGCTCCCTTACACTATCGACATAATACTTAGTTGATGCAAATGTAGTTTCTGTATCTTCATCATTGAAACTTGATATTGAACTGACAGATTGAACTGGTGTACTTGGTAATTCTATGTATCTTTTTCTCAGAGAAAGATCTGGTCCTACTTTCATTCCCTCCCATAAGGCAATATCTACCTCATCAATCCCATCTATAAAAAGAGTCTTTGTCCTGTTGATAAGAGCTCTTCCTGTGTAGTTCTCAACAAAATTTACACTCATCTTGAGAAGAGAAACAAGAATTTGCTCATCTATACCCTCATCTAATCTGAGATAATCTCTGATCTCTGTATAAGTAAGTGGGTCTGTTGTGGCAGACGTTGTGGTACTTTCTCCTGACATTCGACCCTCCTAAGAATCTAAATCGTCTAGTATATTTATACTGATATATTCCGCATTGGGAAAGGTCTCTATCGCACCTCCTGAAAATGTGACTTGGAATTCTCCTTGAAATAATCCTGCTGTGTTTGTGTCACTTGCTGAGAAAGTATAAGAAACTGCTCCTCCTGAAGCATTTGTTATTGTTGCACTTGCATTTGTTTTTAATGTTGAACTATTTACTGCCCTCATCTTAAATAAAACAGAAGCACCTGTAATATTGATTGCTGTTCCTGAACTATCTGCAATCACAACTGATAATGTTGGACTTGTATCATTCTGTTTTATGTTAAATGAGTAACTGCTCATGTTGACCTTTTAATTGTAATAACTGATCTGTCATTCTTTATTGTTATCACACTTCTGTCATTTTTAATAGTAATTGCCATTATCCTACCAAAATAAATCCAACAAATCCTGTAAATGTAACTGTAAAGTATGTGCCAACAGAATACATCACAAATCTTTCTACCTTTGTGACTCTGTTTTCTACATTTTCCATTTTTGTTTTAATAACTGCTAGTTCAGTCAGTATCTGTGTTACATCACTCTTTGTCATTCTGCGTCCTTAATTGTCAGTGTGCCTTCCTTTACTTGTTTTAGTATTTCTGCGTAGTGTCTGTTGTCAGGGTCTAATGGTACAAACATCTCTGTGCCATCTATTGTTGCAAAAATAGTTGTGTTATGCTCACCCTTCATATCTTTTTTATATTGTGCGTCTTTTATTTTCATGTCTAAACCTATAATTCTGCATCTGATGTGATATAACAAGTTCCTGCTAAATCAACATGACCAGATTCTCCACCAGTATAATTAGTTCCTTGATTTTGGAAATCTAAACCCACACCAGATATATCTGCATATGTATTTTGAGGGTTATTACTTAACGTTCTACTATCAGTATGAGATGCAAAAGCAAATTCGTGATTATGAACAGTAACAGTTGGTGTTGCTCTTTTTATGACTTTGTAAATAAATCTTCCGAACATCCTTGAGGTGGTATATTGATGAGTTAATATTCCTTGCCAATATGATTGCGTAGGTGTACCACTTCCTCCATAACTTGCGACATTTTCAAAATATCTTTGACACTTAACCAATGTCCTATCAAAAGGCTCATGCTCAAAACTCGTTGGGTTCTGCCCTACTTCTAACTGAACACCTGTGATGAAGAAATTGTTGTCAGTGCTACTGTAGAAACTGCTTACACCTGCCGCCCTATTAGCATCTGTTCTACTAGCAAATGATGCTGTGTTTAATGTACCACTTGAGTAAGTCGAACCTGCATGAAGCCAAAAAGTTAAATTTAAACTTGCGGCATTGTCATTATCAAATGCTCCTGTAGTATCAGCAGGGAATGTAATTTCATGCTTAACCCAATCAGTTGTTGTAGAAAACAATTTACTTATATGTCTACTGTTATCTAAATCATTTAACTCACAAACAAAATTAAAGGCTGCATTAGCTTTAACGTAAAAACTTACAGTTATTGGTTTTGCATCTGAAGTACCTTTACCTATACTTTGAAGATTTTGACCTTCTATTTTTTGCACAATTTGTAAAAACTCACTTGATGCAATAGAAGTATCTGCCGTAGTGCAATCTAATTTAATACTATTTGCAAATCCTTTTCCTGTAGGCACAGAACTGTCCTGTGTCATAGTTAATCGTCCGTCACCACTTTGTGCAATTAACCACCTATCACAAGTAAAATATCCACTAGACCCACCTATACCTGTAACTGAGACATTTCTCTGTGCCACGCTCATATTTCCATTAATTATGATATTTTTATTAGCTCCACCACCCCCTGCGTTGATGTTGCCTATAAGGTTTGCTAATTCTGCCGCTTTGCTCATGATATCATCCTATGCAATTTTATGTCCACCAAGATAGACTCTATTATTTGTGGTTGTGTTTCCTTGATTTAAATTTGTTGTTCCATTGGAGTCAATATTGGCAAAAAACCAAAGTTCTACATAATCACCACTTGATTCTAAAGGTATCACTACTGTTGGGGTAGAGAAGCCATATCTAAGCAAATTTCCATATCCACCATTTAAATAGGTTAATGCCCAATTTGTTCCATTTTTTCTCCACATCATATATCCATCATGATTAGTAGCTGTCGATTCATGAAGAATACCAGCATAGAAAAGATATGTTCCAGTTGTTGTTGATGTTACTGTAAATCTGTTGTCTGACGTACTCCATAACCCATGTTTATTAATGACTCTACCACCATGATCACCATCAGTTCCTTCAGAAAATGTTATTTTTGTTTCTGTGTTATCTGGAACAGATTGATCTGAGCCTTTAAGAACATTAAACCTTGGTAACTCTGGTTGTGTAACAACACCATTAGTGCCAACACTTAAAGCCGTAGTAGAGTTCGTTGCGTCTTGTATGGTATTTACTTTAAGTATTGATGCCATTACACCACCTCCATGCAAGTTAGAAACGAACCACCACCATTATCATTAATTCTTGCATTACCACTACCACTCGACCTATTTGCAAATACTGTAAAAATTAGCGTGTCAGTGGTAGAATATATGTCATAGAATGTTGCTGTATGCGCCCTAGAAGAATCTCTGTCACTGTTATTATTTCTATGTGACTCTGCGACAGAAGGATTTTGTCCTCCACCATCCATTGCACTGACAAAATTACTTCCACCATCAGTAGATACATAAATTGCAACACCCATGTGTGTATTTCCATCAACAATAGCATGATAACTAAAGTTACATAATATATAACTACTAGATGCTAGTTTTGGTGTAATTGATACTCTATAGTTACTAGATACTTCTGCTAAAGTAGAAGAGGAAAATGTACTTGCACTAGTACGAATAGTGCTTTTTTGTACTTGAATAATTTGTCCAGAAGGTACTGTAAGTCCTGTTGACGCATTTAAATTTGCACTGGTAGTTAAATTACCACTACTATCTATCGTCAAGGCACTTGTGCCACCAGAATGTTTTATTGTATCTACATGAAGTTCACTTGCCATTACTGTGCGATCTCCATTATTGTTATTGATGTTGACTGAGTGTCATCATTTGTGGCTGTTCCAGTACCTGCATCTAATTGAAGTTGAAAGGTAAATGTTTTTGCTGTTGTACCCCAACTATCAATTAAGACATTGAAAGGTATAGGGAAAGCTCCATAATGACCACCACCATTATAATCATAGTGTCTTACTTGTGCTTGTGTTCCTGCTACAGCAGCTCCTCCTGTTACGTCATACAGCCTATATGTGCATCGTGCATCATTACCACTTTGCTTATAAAGACGTAACCCCATAGTGCAAAAAATCATAATCTTACTATCAGAAAATTTTGGTGTGATAGTTGTTCTAAAGTCTGTATCTATTTCAACAAAAGATGAAGAGGTTGTATTTGAGGAACTCTCTCCCTGTCCATTCATATTAACTATTTGAACAGGTGTGCCATTAGGCATTTGAATAGTTCCAGATGTAGTCTTACCCTCTATCTTATCTACTAATAATCTACTGGTCATACTATTGTATACACTCCATTAACTGTGATTGTAGCATTTGAAACTGTTATAGGCCCTGCTGACAATCCATTTGTACCACTTGGAATTGTAATATCTGCTGTTACAGAATTTCCATTTGTTCTTATTATACTGTTATTGCCAAGAAAAGGATAGCGTGTGTCTGATTCTGTTTTGGTGTAGCTGTTAGCAATAGAAAAGGCATCATATACAACAATTTCTACCACATCATTGAGAGATGCTCCTGTTACAAGAACTACAGTTGTTCCTGATGTAGATGTATAATCTGTTGCAGGTTTGAGAAGAACTCCATTCTGAAAGACATCTACATACTCACCATCTGAATAAGTAAGCGTATTAGAGTTGGCATCTGAACCACTAAAAGATGTCTGTCCTGCTGTAGCTTGATATATGAATCGTGTTCTAACCCCTTGATTTGGTGCTTTTCCTATGTATGGCATATTATCCCTATGGTGCTATTTCTATCATTACTGTGGGGTGATCTGCAACTAAACCCCAAGCATCCAAAACATAAATTCCGTTACTTCCTGCTAAAGATTGTCC
>VTLG01012628.1_pt1 | contig 10370 bp, 12 predicted proteins | sample 4694571 | NCBI WGS metagenome assembly VTLG01 (sample SAMN12604809, study PRJNA352737) | marine metagenome | biome: ENVO:00000447; feature: ENVO:00000209|ENVO:00000569|ENVO:01000036; material: ENVO:00002151; isolation source: viral sequences binned using virsorter ... | reverse complement strand
TTGATGTTTCCACCAGGTGCATCTACATCTCTAAATTCGCCGGGCTGTATTGCTTGGGCCTCGTCTCTTACACGTATTCCACGTTGTTTAAAACCTGCAGGAAGATTACTTAGTGTTCCCGCATCTAATAATTGACGAAGAGCAGTCGTTGCTGTTCTTGATAAACCGCCAATCATATGAATTAATCCAAAACCATAAAAACCCATTCCAGGTAAAAATCTGAAATGGACAAAATATTGTATTTTTAATTTCATCGGATCTTCTTGTTTATAATTTCGTCTGATCGATAAAACTTGTCTTGATCCTTCTTCAATTGTTACAATGTAAGGAAGTTTAATTCCTGTAGGTTCTCCATTTTTCATATCTTCGAATCCCTCAATATCTAAATTAACATGGCATTCAAGAATGGTAAAAATATCTTCGTCTCTTGTTTTTTTAACTCCTTCAAGTTGTCTTTCCTTTTTTTCAACTTCAGTTTCCTGATCATAACCAGGCTTAACTTCTATGTCGCTATAGAAACCTGCAACTTGTTTTTTTCTGAGATCGTTCTCAGACATTTTAATTGTATGGATAACCGCCTCCGCATCGGCTAATGAGGTAGCCGTATACGGGACAATTAAATCGTCAGCTTGTACAAATTTAGAAACCGCTCTTCCTAAAAGTTCATCGTAATAAACTTTTTTGAAAGCTGAACCTGCTAACGGTAGGTAAAAGAGCATTTGATCGAACTCTGGTTCGTACTCTTTCATAACGTCCATGAGTTGGTAATTCATGAAATTTTTAACTCGATTAGATTGTTCTTCTTTTTGTCTAGTCGGTCTTCCTAAAACCTGAGTCCGTACCGGACCCATCGCTGGAAGTAATTCTTTATAAGCTTGCGCTTGAAACTGGGTTACGGCTTCAGCTAACACTGGATGTGTTGCACCTGAAGCTCCTTGAAATGGTTGTGTTGGATTAATGTACTTGAATCCTAATAAATCTAAACCTTTGATATAAGTATCTTCCCAATCTTTACGGGAAGTTTTATACTGCATGTAATTTTCATTAAGGTCAGCACCAATACGACCTAAGATATCGTCTGGAAGTAATTCAGCGATATTAGCAAAATGATCCTGAGTAACTTGTTGTTGAGACATGGGATCGAAATTAACTTCCGCTCCACCTTCTTCATCCATAATAACTTCAGCACCATCTGGAGTTACTTCCGATAGTTTATCTTCTTCGGTTACAACGAGTTCTTCTTTAGGTAATACGACTTCTTGGTCTACGTTAGGTAGTGCTTTGTCTATGTCTGCCATTAATTTTCTCCGAGGTTAACACACTTTTAACTTGTTTTAAAGGGACATTCAAGCCCTGTGGATTAGGTCCTTTTACAGGTGGGATTTCCTTCCATTTCACATGCTTCATGTTTTTAGTTAGTGTTTTATTTATCATACATTCAGGATCTGCGCGAGACCGCCTTTTTTCTTACCAATCATTTTATAAAAATTATTAATGAAAGTTTGCAATTCATCTTTTTTTACTCTTTTCTTGACTTTCTTGGGCACGACGAAATATTTATCCAAACCTCCTCCTTCAATTCCAAGTAGTTTATTAGCTAACTTATTCGACAATTTCGCTTCCTTAGGGCTTACAGTAACTTTTTGAATATAACCTGGTTTATAGGAACTCCTTAACCAGTTAAAACGCGGGGTTCCAGCAAAATCCCTAGCCAACTTAATATCTGTTGAAAACCATCTTCCCATCGCCAGTTTTCTTAACCTATCGCTTTTAAGGTCTGATAAACTTCTTTTTATAATTTCACTTTTGGAAGGATCACCTAAAAATCTTGCATCTTCTCCACGATAAAGTGTAATTAAATTTTTTCCAAGTCGAGGATTTCTCGTCATCAATCGACCTGCTAAACTTGCTATTCCTCTTGCAACTATTGGTATCATAATTAATCCTCTTCATTAATGGATCTATTTTTCCATTTATCATAGCCCCACATTCCTGCACTAACCATCAGTCCTGGTAGGCCAAACTTACTTGATATCATTCTTAATGTAGACGGTTTCATTCCTAATCTTAAAGCGTTTAATAATATAGGGTTCTTAATTCCTCTAGTTGCCATTTCAGCTCCACTTGAAGCGAACGCAGGTGCCATCCAATTCATAGGATCAGTTGCAATATCTCCCCACTCCGTTCCTCCTTTTCTCTGAGCGGCTATGTTTATAGGAAGAGTGGCTGCTGCAGCTAATGGAGAAAAACTTGCTCCTAAAGCTTTTCCTAAAACTCCTTTAATTCCTAAAGCTGCTCTAACTTTACCAACAGGTTTCTCAGCAATGATTGCCGGTAGTTTTGTACCAGCAGGTCCTGCTGGACCTCTTCCGGTTAATCGATCAAGATACGTTTCTCGGGCACCAGGGACTGCTCCTGCAAGTGTAGCTGCTCCTAAACCTGGATACTGCCATTTTAAAATTTCTTCATCAACTTTTGGAGTTTCTCCTTCAATTGTTGCAAGGAGCATTCCTTTCATCTGACTTTCGTCTGTTAAATAAGTAGTTGGATCATCTGCTACGAATTGTTTTACTAACGGTTCTATACCTGCACCTACTGCAGCAAGTGCTGCAAACGGCGCAGCTCTTGCGCCTCCTCTACCCAAAGTTTTTAAAAATCCACCAGCAGCGGTTTTAAGCGAGTTAATAGTTTTGTTGCCGGATAGTTGAGTTATTTGTCGAGTAACTCCAATTGGATCTCTCGCCAAGGCATCACTCATTTTAAGAGCACAATTACTACCAGCAGCAAAACCAATTCTTCCTCCTTCAGCTCTAAAAATATTACAAACACCCCCAGCATTAGTTTTAGCAGCTTTAAGAAGTGTACTTCTAAAAGATGTTGGGCTCTTATTAAGAGAGGCAGCATTAGCCGAGATAATATTTGATCTTTTGTTTATGGAATCTACTTCGATTACGTCTTGAAACCCTATTCGTACTTTTGTTCGAGGATCTCTTACAGTAAGACTATACTCGCTTAATAATTTATCTATTTCTCCTCCTTTACGAATAAGTGGATTATTAGGATCTTGTGCTGCCATCTTTTTAAAATTTTCCATAAAAGCCCCTATATTTCCAGGAGCTGCTTGTAAATTATTAGGATAATAAATATTTCTAGCTTGGCCTTTTACACTTGATATATGTTCTGGTTGCCAAAAAATTCCAGCCTTAGCTCTAGCTTTAATTTTTTTTACTAACTCTTTAGGTGAAAGATCATCGTATTTATCAAATGCTATAATACCTCTGTTTAAATTATTTACATTAGTATTTATTTTCATAGAATTAATGATTTTTTCGTTAGCTAAAATTTGTGCATCAGACATTTTTAAAATATCTTGGTTTAATTTTGCAATACTCCCCAATAACTCGTCTGACATTTTACCTGCAGTGAGTCCTGCCGCTTTTTTACCAACACCTAAACGAGTTTTTCTAGTTTTTGCTGTTTTAGCTTCAGCAGGATCAAAATCAGGACCTCTTACTTTTCTAAATTGAGATATGTCTTCACCTTTTTCTATTAAAATATTTCTCATAATATGGCCTTGTGCATTACGTGTTTCATTAGGAAAATATTTTCTAGAAATTTCAGAAAGATTACGTTCTCCTTTAGCCATTTGAGTTTTATATTCATTATAGATTTTTGTTTTAATATTTTCTGGAACTTCTTTTTTTAATTTAATAAAAGGACTTTTATAATTTAGTTTATTATCTAATTGTTTAATGCCATCTCTTGTAAATTTAGATCCTCTTTCAGGTACCCAGTCTGTTTTTTCATTTAAGTACTTTGAAAAATTTTTGGCTGTTAAGTCTGTATTTTTATTTCTAATTTCTAAATAATTAGCTTCCGTTAAAACTTTATTTTTTAAATTGGTTTCAGCAAAACTTTGAGCAGCCTTTAAAGCCTTTGCAAGCGTTCCGTGCGTTTTTATTCCAAAATATTGTTCTATCTTATTTTTAGGGGATCTAACTCTGTATCCTATTATTTCCCCTGTATCAGGACTTCTTTGAACAGAAAGAAATTTTCCAAATTCTGTAACTGTAGCCATTATATCTCCAAGATCCTTGCAAGACCGCCTTCGGCAAATTGAGGTATTAGCCTAACATTTTTTAAAATCATTTCCGCGAATTCAGCAGGAGCTGCAGCTTCGACATTGACGCTATTTAAGAATTCATCAAAATTCTCCATGCTCCTTCCATAGTATTTTACCATCAAGTCTAAAGGATCTTCACCTCGAGCTCCTGTTCTTAGACTATAAAGCTCTTCGGGTTTAAGATTCAGTCGTACATCTTTTTGTAAAATCTCTCTGGCAATCGCTCTAGACATCCCGGTTTTCTGGTCTAACATTGACGTTACACCTGCGCTCCCTGGTTCCGGGAGCCTGGGTCCTCTAGGTTTATAAACGTCCTCGTATCCTTTTATTGCATCGTCAAGTTTCGATGAAGTACTTTTAATATTCTTCATTCGATCTGTTATACGACTCATTAAATTTGAAGTTGGTAAAACAGTTTCTTCTGCAGGAGGCAGCTTGCCTCTTTTCACCAGTTCATCAATCTCAGCAAAGTCTTTGTCCTTTAAAGGTCGGCCGAAGAATTTATGTGATTCTTTTGGAAATCTTCTCAGGCCCTCGATCCCTGGAGCTATGTCCGTTACGCTTGCCATCGGTAGAACCGGTGGATTATAAACTTTATTAAGGCTTTCAAGATTTACTGTTAAAGCTTTAAGTTGAATGTCGTTTAATTTGTTAGCACTGGCAAAACCCATAGCATCTTCCACTGCTTCGATGATTTTTTCTCTAGGTCCTAACTTCGCTTCGCTTGCACTCTCGAGTCCCATTAAAGGGCCCTGGAACAAGGGGTTCTTAGTTGGTCCTTTTCCTAGAAAAGTAATATTGGTTCTACTCCCAGTCCATTTACTAGGATTTGCACCAATACCTTTTGCTAAATTGAATAATGTTTCTAATATAACTTTTCTAGCCATAATAATTTAATCCTGTTCTCTCAATTTTCTCTTCCTTATAATCTTCAGGATGAGTTATAAACATTCCACCTCTTAAACGCATAATTGCTTGCGTTATAGAATCCACATAGTCATCATGATCACCATGTGGGAATGCTGCGCACTCCTCCACCACTTCCTGGGCAAAATGTTCATGCATCGGGGCCCAAATTTTCCCAGCTTCAAAAAGCGGGGCTATGGAATTCACTCTAACATGTTTATCATTTCCTTTTGACGGCGTAAAGTTAATTACTGGGATTCCGATTTTTCTCAGCTCGTGAGTCAGAGGGATCCCTGATGCCTTAGCCTCGACTAAAACTATATCCGGACGATGTTCTAAATATTCTTCATAAGCAATTCTTCGAAGTTCAGGGAACTCGTACCTACCTTTAAATGCATCAAGTAAAATTGCATTTTGACCAGATCCTTCTTTCTCAAAGACTCCCCACGTTGTAATGGCAGAAAAGTCAGCGGTCTCTTTTTTCATAAAGGCCGTGTCATAACTTTGAATAACAAAGCTTGTCTTAGGGGGCCTCTCGCTTTCCCAATTTTTCCACCAGCCTCGTTTAATAAGGGCTCCTTCTTCAGCAGTTGGAGTTTGCATGTATTGAGCGTTCCACTTACCAACGCTAATAGAAGCTTTCACAGATTCTAGTTCGTCAAGGTTCCAATACTCTGGCCAAACAGGTTTATTGCTTGGTAGGATCGCAGGAAATTCTACAACTTCCCATTGGTCTCCTTTTACTTCTCCCTGAGCCTTGAGTAATGCACCCGTTAGATCTCTTGTAGACCAACGAGTCATAACTAAAACGATCCGGCCTCCGGGTTGTAAACGCTGACGGGGTCCAGAGGTGTACCATTCATATGCTTTGTCAAAAGAGTCCCTACTTAATAGATCCTTTTCTTTGTGTGGATCATCAATGATCAATAAGTCAGCTCCTCTTCCTGTCATAGCACCTCCAACCCCAACTGCAAAATACTCACCTCCTTGAGCAGTTTCCCAGCGCCCTGCTGCCTTACTATCTTCTTGCAGCGAAGTTTCAAAAATTTCTTGATATTCAGGGGAATCAATAACGTGCTTAGCCTTACGACCAAACCGTATAGCGAGTTCTGCTGTGTGGGTAGCTTGAATTATTTTTAAATCTGGATTCTTTCCAATCATCCAAGCAGGTAAATAATTAGAAGCAAATTCTGATTTTGTATGCCTAGGGGGCATATTTACAATAAGTCGTTTAATTTTTCCTTCGGCCATCTCATTAAATTTTTTAGAAATAATTTTATGATGTCGACCACTAATAAACGAGGGCCAGATATATTTTATAAATTCCAAAAAATCCCCCTTAACTCTGGTTTGGGTTTCTAATTGGTCTGCTTTTAAATAAGCTTTTAAGTATTCCTTTTGTTCGTCTATCGGTAATTTTTTAATAAATTCTATATCATCATTCATGTGAATCATCGTTTATAAAAGTCTTACCATGAGAGGCTGAATTAAGCAATAAAGGGTAAAGTTGGGACCCCTTTTTTTTCTTAAACTGGGGTGGGCCCACCCGAAAACGAGCTATGCAGTTTCTGCATTGGTACCTCTATAAAAAATCCCACCCCCCTCCCGAGCCCGGGATTGTGGGAGGGGGGTGGGGGTGCAAGGGCGGGTGGGCCCGCCCGAAAAACAGGGAGAAAAATACAACCTCAAGAGGTATGCAATAATAACATGGGATATTATGTAGTATTTACTTGACAGGATTTTAAAACGAGGCGATTTATCGCCTCGTTCTGTTTAACTTATGGTGGGATAAGTTATTCTCTAATTAGTTCATATGCTTAGACCTATCGTCTAACCAATCTTGGTAGTCATCAGATTGTCTTGTTGAATCTACCAAGTGAGGTAAGATTAATAATGCCATTGCATATTGCATTGCCTCATCACCAATTAACTTAGCGCAATGCTCAACTCGTTTAATTATATCTTCTTTAGTTGGCGCGTTATGCACGAACAAAGCAGAATGAATTATCTCAGGTGTTAAATGTTTTGGAAAACTTAAGCCGTTTCCAAACTGTTTATTTTTGTTTTTCATTTTACCTTTCATTTAAAGTATAGTTGCTGTCGTTGTATTGTTCTTTCGTTATTGGTCTTTGTTCTTTTGATACTTGATTAACAAATCTATAATTAGTGATTTCACCACTACTCCAATCGTAATCATAATCTTTAAACCAGGCATTTTGTTCTGTTAAATGTTTTGCCTGAGTTAATCTTCCAAAGTAATCAATAGACCTATTACCAAAAGTTTCAAACCAATCATACATACATCTTTGATCGCAAAAATTTCCGCCCCCATAATACAGACGTGATCTTCTTCTAGTTTGATAAGTTTTATTTCCTTTAGTTCCTTTTAATCTGTCCTGCGTATAATAGGTATGACATTTAGTTCCCTGACAATATTTTAAATCACTCATTATATTCCTTTTTAAATTGTATTGCGTCTGGTTTTAAAGCAAAATAAATTTTGTTTTCATTTCTTAAAATATTATTAACTCTATCCAGAAAAGTTTGTAGTTGAATTGTTTTGACGCGGTTTTTTTCCGCGTCAAAAATATAAATTGCCGAATGAATTTTATCGGTCATTTAAGATGTAAGTGTGGGTTGATCGTTAATTTCCCACTTGATACTTGCTGTTCTATATTGTGGTTGTCCATTATCTACTTCTTCCGTAGCTTGAATATCAATATACTTTTTATATGGATAGCCAAATTTTTTATGAACACCCTCAAAACAGTTTTCATCTAATGTTGCTTTTCTTTCAATTATGCACTCATGTTTTTTCGCATAATATTTAATGTAAAAGATAGACTGTGAAAGTTCTTTAGTCATGTTTTACCTCGCCCATTTCACTTGCTATAAAATAGCTTTGGTTTTCTCTATCATTTAGTTTTTCTAAAGCCTCTTGATATTCTAAAGCCTCAGTTAAATTATATGATGTTTTTGAAACTGAAAAAGTTTCATTAAATGTAGTAAAGACATTTTTTTCAATGACTAACCACACTCTTTTGTTTTCTTCTGTCATTTTTTCTTCTTTCGTTGTTGAGTTAAACATAAGAGGAAGTTTATATTAATTTCTGGGATATTGCAATAGTCAAAAAAAATAAAGTTCAGGTGTTGCAATTAAGCAACACCTGAAAAGGTGGGATTATTGAAGTTGTTTATTATTTTGTTTTTCGTACTCCACTCTTGCAAGTATTTTTTCCTCTCTACTCATACTTACATTCTTCATGGACTTAAGCATATCGGACGCATTTTTAGGGTTGTAAATCATCAAGCCAGAACTATTACATCTAATAATTTCTGCCTCATCTATTTTGACATCACTCTCTTTTGCGAATTCTAATGCCTCATCAAGATATTTATATCCTTTAAGAACATCTTTCACAAACTTACATTGTTTTAAAATAGATTTAATCCATTTATAATGTGCCATGATTAACTGACCTTTTTTCTGTTGCCACATTTCAAAAGTTTTAAATTCCTCTCTTGAAACTGCAATTTGTCTATCACGACAATATTCACGACCAATTAAATCCAACTCATATTCTTTATCCCATTTATCTGCGTATGATGTTAGATTTCTTTTACCGCTTGAACTTCCAAGATATTTGTCATTTGCGTCTTGAAACTTTGTCCAATGTGGATTGTTGTCTTTGCCGTCCATTTCTATTGTAATGTCTGGATTACAGTTTTCTTGTGCTTTCAACTCATCACGAAAATAAGCATAACCAAAATCTCTTGACTGTGGACTATAAGTATCAATGTCATCTTGACTATCAATTCCGTCAATACTTCCGTTTAATCTGAAATCAAAATGTTTAGAGATATATTTATCATCTTCATCATGTTCTTCTGGTTTTCCCATGTAGCCAAAATGAAAACAACTATCTTTCGCAATCGTATTTACGTTGGGATATTTGGCTTGAAGATAATGTGCCATTTCAACGTCCTTTTTAGGATATTGTCTTTCAACACATATTTTTGCAAGTTCCCAAGTTTGATCTTGGTGGGATTTAAAGTTTTCTCTTTCGTGAAAAAACTTCTCTCTTTCCTGTGTGTGTTCTGCCTCAAAATGAACTTTGAAACGACTGCCACACTTATTTCTTAGTTCTTGATTTAGTCTTATTCTACTCATTATTTTTCCTTTATATTAGTTTGCATTTATAAATATTTAATATCAGGTCTTGTAATTGCTGTCAATAGGATTATATATTATTATATATTATTTATAAAAAACTAATATAACCTTATAGAGTTCTGCTTGTGGCAGTACAAAAACGCACAAGCGGAACTCGGAAAGAAATACAATTTAAAGTTGTAAAATTTTTTTTAAATAAAACCTGAGAATTAGTTCTCAAGCGGGTGGGCCCGCCCACATAGATCAAAAGAGCTGTCAAGAAAAAAATTTTTCTTTTTTTCTTGACCTTGTTTTTATTGTGGGATATACTGGGACACTTAATAAACGAAAGGAAATATGAGTACTAGAAGCAACATAGCAATAGAAGACCCGAAGACAAAAAAAGTAAAAGTAATATATGTTCACTCGGACGGTTACCCTTACGGTGTAGGTCATATGTTAGTTGACAATTATAATAGACGTGAGTTGGCGGAGCTCCTGTTCGAACATGGCGACGCCTCTTATTTAGATGAAACCATCGATCAATGTAGTTTTTATGGTCGCGACTGGGAGAGAGATGAAGTCAAAGCCAGAGAGTTCAGGGATGAGTGGATGTATATGTACAATATGAGAGGCGACTGTCATATTGAATATATTTACTTATTTAAAGATAATAGATGGCACGTTTCAACAAGTGAATACATCAAAGAAGAAAAACTAAAAAATTCTTATGATGGTGGTATCTGGTATCATTCCAAATTTGAGCCTGTAATCATGAACAAGGAATATATTAAATACAAAGGCAAACACGAAAAACATGCAGAAGTCAAAATGATCTCGCAAATTGGTAAAGCATTATCAGGTGCTGGATTTGGTGGTGATGACATCGAGATACAAGGGGGAGCATTAAAGAAAAAAAGTAATTAAAAAAAATTGAACAGGGCGCAGGTTGCGCCCTGTACTGATCCCAGATCCTATTTTTATGGGCTAGGATCTGGGATCAGTAGTGGACGGAAGGGCTTAAAAAGCGTACGTGCCAGTCTGATAAGCTACTGATCCCAGATCCTTGATGGGTATTCTCGGGGGCGTATTGTAATAGCTGTATTTCTAGGCGCTATTACGAAACCGATACTAGATAACGGCGCGTCAAGACCTAAAACTCTTTAGTGAGTTTGCGATCAAGGATCT
>VTLG01003329.1_pt1 | contig 10370 bp, 3 predicted proteins | sample 4694571 | NCBI WGS metagenome assembly VTLG01 (sample SAMN12604809, study PRJNA352737) | marine metagenome | biome: ENVO:00000447; feature: ENVO:00000209|ENVO:00000569|ENVO:01000036; material: ENVO:00002151; isolation source: viral sequences binned using virsorter ... | reverse complement strand
CCAAATTCAAAATGGTGTATATTTTGTTCGTGGTCAATTTTGTAATGTAAATCAAGAAACTCTTATTCTTGATCAGTATAATAGTGCTCCAAGTTATAGGGTAGGGTTATTTGTAAATGAGGAAATAATAAATGCTGATATAGATGAAAGTTTAAATGATAATTCACAGGGATTTAATAATTATTCTGCACCAGGTGCTGATAGATTAAAAATATCTTTAAGTTTATTTAAAAAATCTACAGATGATTTTGATGATAATAGTTTTGTTGAATTAGCAGTAATAAATGATGGTGTTTTAAGAACTCAGAGAAAAGGATCTGCTGGAGGTGCTGCTCTTGGTGGATTTAGTGGAGTATATTCTGCTAATTTTGACTTAACAGATACTCTTGCAAGAAGAACATATGATGAAAGTGGTAATTATGATGTTAAACCTTTTGATGTTACTCTTTTAGAATCTTTAAATGATAATATTGGAAATAGGGGAATATTTAAAGCAGGTCAATTCACTCCAGGAGGAGAAACTCCAAGTGATGATTTAGCATTATATAAAATTTCTCCAGGTAAAGCATATGTTAAAGGTTATGAGATTGAAACATTAAATCCAACATTTCTTGATGTACCTAAACCAAGAGATGTACATACATTACAAAATCAGTCAATAATCTATAATACTGGTGCAACTTTTAAGATTAATAGTGTCTTTAGAACTCCGACAGTAGGTATCGGTAGTACATATGTTCTAAGTTTAAGGGATGAAAGAGTTGGTGTAAACTCTGAAGGTGCTCCAGGACAAGAAATTGGTCTTGCAAGGGTATATGATTTTAGACTCGAATCAGGAACTTATGAAGTTGCAGAAAGTGATAGAGCTAAAAATCAATGGGATTTGTCGTTATATGATGTACAAACTTTTAGTGAAATTGAATTAAATCAACCAATTACACAAGCTGTTCCTGCTTTTATTGAAGGAAAAAATAGTGGAGCAACTGCTTTTCTTGTTGGTTCAGTTACTTCTGGATTAGGATTAACTGTTTATGAGAAAAATGGTAATTTTATTGCAGATGAGCAATTAATTATTAATGGTATTAATAATGGAAGAACTGCAATAGGAATTACTGATTATACAGTTTCTGATGTTAAGTCTCTTTATGGAACTGATGATAATACTATTGGTATTAATACTTTTAGTGCAAATATAATTCCTTCTACTTTATTTGATGTTGGTATTGCTACTGTTGGTATAGACAAAGGAGCAGCAGGAACTTTAATACAAAGTACTAATCCTAATTTCCCAGGTATTACTACTATTGGTAATCTTATCCAATATAGTGATCTTAATATATCAGAAGATCCTATTTTAGCAAGAGTTATTAGTGTAAGTTCAAATTCTGTTTCTGTTGTTGGTGTTGCTACCGTTTCTGGTGTATGTAATGGTGGATTACCCATTGTATCAACTTCTTCTGGTATCACATCATTAGCAGCATATAAAGATGTAAGTGATTTAAAAGTTTTATCAACTAAATTTGATGTTTCTACTGATAATACTTTAGTTACAAGACTTTCTAAGACAAATATATCTCAAGTTGATTTAACTGGTGCATCAATTGTTATAAGAAAAACTTTCCCTGTTAATATTAGTAGTGGTAGATTTGAAACACCTCTTCCAACTATACAAACAAGTGAATCATTCCAACCATTTACTGCAAAGAGATATTCTTTGATTGGTGCAGATGGTAAGACTCATGAATTAACAGCAGATCAATTTGATTTTGGATCTGGAAATACTTGTCAGATTCGTGGTTTAACTGATCCTCCTGCTGCAAATAAAGGAGCAACTTTGATTGCTACTATTAAAAAACAGAAACCAAAGTCAAAGGAAAAAATAAGAAATAGAGTTAAGTCTTTAGTTGTTAATTATTCTAAGGATTCTGCCTCTGGAATAGGAACTACAACATTAAATGATGGATTAACTTATGGTGCTTATCCATATGGAACAAGAGTTCAAGATAAAAATATATCCATAAATGATGCTGATATTATAGAAGTATTGTCAATATATGAATCAGCTGATACGAGTGATCCATCATCACCAAAAATCAATCTTTCTTCTATTGTTACACAATCAACCACAACAAATGAATTGATTATTGGTGAACAACTAATTGGTCAATCTAGTGATGCTGTTGCAATGGTGGCAGAAAAACCAAGTGACAGTCAAATTACTATAATTTATCAAAATGAGCATCTATTTAAAGAAGGGGAAATTGTAAATTTCCAAGAATCTGGTGCTAATGCAATAGTTTCAACTTTAGATTCACCAAGTTTTGATATATCTCCAAACTTTACATTTGTGGATGGACAACAATCTAGTACTTACAACGTCGGATCAATTAAAAGAAAATTTGATTCAGATTCTCCATCCAAAAAGATAAAAATTTACTATTCTAATGGATCTTTTGATACCAATGATAATGGTGATATTATAACTGTTGATTCTTATAATCAATATGATTATGGAATAGATATTCCAAAATTGGATGGTACTTCTAACTCTGATATGATTGACATCAGACCAAGAGCAACTCAAGTAGCATCTGTATCTGAAGGGGATAGATCTCCACTTGAATTTAAGGGAAGAAACTTTAATGCATCTGGAAATTCTGCTCCTAATATATTAGCATCTGATGAGACTATAACACTTGATTATTCATTCTATCTTGGAAGAATTGATAGAATATTCTTAAGTAAGGAAGGACAATTCCAAATAAAATATGGAGATCCTGGAGAAGATCCACAAAAACCTGTTCCTGTTGATGGTGCTATAGAAATAGCAACTGTTAGGCTTCCACCTTATCTTTATAATGTTGCTGGAGCACAGATTGATTTCTTGGATCGTAAGAGATTTACGATGTCTGATATTAAGAATCTTGAAAATAGAATTAAGAATCTTGAATATTACACAACTCTTTCTTTATTAGAGACAAATACAGCGAATCTTTTTGTAGCTGATAGTGATGGATTGAATAGATTTAAATCTGGATTCTTTGTTGACAATTTTACTGGATTTAAAACTCAAGAGCAAGGAACTCCTATCGATAATAGTATCGATCCAAAAAATAAGGAATTAAGACCAAGACATTATACCAACTCTGTTGATTTAATATTTGGACCAGTTGTTGATAATGATCCTACTACCGACCTTAATTTTGCTACAATTGAAGGAGTAAATGTAAGAAAGAAAAATGATATTATAACTTTAGATTATTCTGAAGTTGAATGGTTGAAGCAAAGTTTTGCTACAAGGTCTGAAAGTGTTACTCCTTTCTTAATTAGTTTCTGGCAAGGAACTATGGAGATTACTCCATCTTCTGATACATGGGTTGATACTACTAGATTGCAACCTAAAATTATTAATGTAGAAGGTGACTACCAATCTGTTTATAATAGAATGGTAGATAATGGTGAAATAGATGCACAGACTGGATTTGGACCAGTAACATGGGGTTCATGGCAAACAAACTGGACGGGAACAACAACTAATGATACGACAAGAGATACTACAATATCTAACCAAACTCGTGTCTTTGGAATGGGTGGTTGGATTAATAACTTTAGTGGTGGATTTGGAAACCCTGCTAGAAGAATTAGAGAAACAGTTAATCGTGTAACTAGAGAAACTACAAGAACAACAACTCAACAAGGTGTTGAAAATAGAACGGGTACTCAGACATTAGTTACTGAATCATTTGATAGAACTTCTGTTGGTGATAGGGTTGTAAGTAGAGATCTTATTCCATTTATGAGATCTAGAAATATTGAATTCGTTGCTAAGAGAGTTAAACCTCTAACAAAACTTTATGCTTTCTTTGATGGTCAAGATGTCACTAAGTATTGTGTACCTAAGATCCTTCAAATTTCTATGACATCTGGAACATTCCAGGTTGGTGAGAAGGTTGTTGGAATGGTTAATCCAACTGGTCTTAGTCAAATAACTGCGGAGAGTTTACCTGAAATTAACTTTAGAGTAGCACAATCAAATCATAAAGAAGGTCCATATAATATTCCTACAAAGGTTTTCTCAGAAAATCCTTATGATAATCAATCATTCCCTGCATCTTATTCATCTACTTCAACAGTATTGAACGTAGATACATTCTCATTATCTAATGAACCACAGGGTGAATATTATGGATCGGTTGAAACAGGAATGGTATTAAGAGGTCAAAGTAGTGGAGCAATAGCAACTATTGATGACGTACAACTTCTTTCTGATATTGGTGCATTCTGTGCTGGATCTTTCTATATTCCTAATCCAAATAATATTAGTTTCCCAAGATTTGAAACAGGAAGTAAGGTTCTTACATTAACTAATGATGCAGAAAATAATCCTGATAATGCTACAACTGTTACTGATGAAACATTTACTTCTGCTGGAACATTGGAAACTGTTCAAGAAAACATTGTTTCTGTTAGAAATGCAAGGATTGAACAAAGACAACAATTCCAAGATAGGAATGTTAATAGAACTCTTGGATCTGAAGTTGTAGGAGCACAAGTAGTTTCTGAAAGTACAAATCAACAAATTATTGGATGGTATGATCCTCTTGCTCAATCATTCTTAGTTGAAGATCCTGGTGGAATATTTGTTACTAAATGTGATGTGTTCTTTAGAACTAAAGATGATATGGATATACCTGTGGTATTCCAAATCAGATCTATGAAGAATGGATTGCCAACACAGCATGTTCTTCCTTTCTCTGAAATTGTATTAGATCCAGCAGAGGTTAATATTTCAGCAGATGGATCTGTTGCAACTACAGTTGAATTTAAAGCACCTGTTTATCTTGAAGGTAATAATACTGAATATGCAGTAGCTTTAGCATCTAACTCTACCAAGTATAGTGTTTATATTTCAAGAATTGGTGAAACTGATCTTTTAACTGATACGTTTATTTCTAACCAACCATACTTAGGTTCTCTCTTTAAGTCGCAAAATGCTTCTACATGGGAACCAAGTCAGTGGGAAGATTTGAAATTTACTATGTATAGAGCAGAATTTGAAACATCAGGTACTGTTGAATTCTATAATCCAGAATTGACTGAAGGAAATAATCAAATTCCTACATTAGCACCAGATTCACTAATTATTGGTTCTAGAAAATTAAGAGTTGGTCTTGGAACAACTGTTGGTGATGGTTATGAATTGGGTAATACCATCATTCAAGATGGAACTATGGCAGAGGGTAATATTGTTGGATCTGGTGGATCTATTATTCCTGCTGGTTTAAGTATTACTAATGCTGGTATTGGATATACACCTCTTGATGGTAATCAATCATTTAATAGTGTAAATCTAGTCACAATCACTGGTACTGGAAAGGGAGCTGTTGCTAATGTTTATGTTAATAATGGAGTTGCAGCTGCTGCTACGATTACTAATGGTGGAACAGGATACTCTGTAGGAGATGTTCTTGGTATAACAACTATTGGACTTTCTACAGGTGGTAGTGGAACTGTTGGACGTAATGCTAGATTTAGTATTAGTGGTATTGGAATGACCAACGAATTAACTATTGATAATGTTCAAGGTGAATTTGTTGTTGGTACTGCTAATACTCTCTTCTATACAAATAGTTCTGGAATTAAAACCGAACTCGGATATGTTAATGGTGGAGATGTTCAAATTGGTTCTATTGATGTTGAATCGGATGGATTACATATTCAGGTAAACCATAAGAATCATGGAATGTATTCTACTCAAAATAGAGTTAAAATATCTCATGCACAATCTGATATTAAACCAACTAAATTGAGTATTGCCTTAGAAAGTGCAAATTCAGATTCATTTACTGTTGATGATTCAAGTTCATTTACAAACTTTGAAAATGTTGGAGTTGGTACAACCAATAGAGGATATGTGAAAATTGGAAAAGAAATTGTTGAGTATAATAATGTAGTTGGAAATGTAATTACTATTTCTTCTAGAGGTGATGATAAAGTTGATTATTCTGTAGGAACTCCTGTTTACAAGTATGAACTTGGTGGAGTAAGTTTAAAGAGAATAAACACAACTCATGGACTTTCAACCACCACATCAACGGCTACTTCTGGAGCAATTACTTTTGATTCTTATAATATCAAACTTGATATGACTGGAATTGGAACTATTAATGATGATAGAAGTAATGATGTTGGATTCCCCAAATTATACTTAAATCAAACTAAGTCATGTGGAGGGTATGAAACAAAGGCAACACAAAATATGCCATTTGAAGTTATTACTCCAATAGTTCAAAATGTTACTACTACGGGAACTAATATAGCATGTGAAATAAGAACCACTTCTGCAACAAGTATTAGTGGAGATGAAACTGGATATCTTGATGAAGGATTTGAATCTATTGCTATAGGTGAACCAAATTATCTTGATACTCCAAGAGCAATTTATTCTAAGATTAATGAAGATGAAAAATTAGATCAAGTTGAGGGTAATAAATCTCTACAAATGAGATTAACTCTTGGAACTACTGATACTAAAGTAAGTCCAGTAATTGATGGTCAAAGAGTAAATACTATTCTTACAAATAATAGGGTTAATAGTGTAGTTAGTAACTATGCTACAGATAATAGAGTAAAAACTGTTGAAGGTGATCCTACTGCTTGTCAGTATCTTACTAAAGAACTTCAATTAGAAAATGCTGCTACTTCTATTAAGATAATATTATCTGGTCATGTTAACCCATATGCTAAAATTAGAGCATTTTACGCAGTTGGTAATGATACTGGATTTGATCCAATATTTACCCCATTCCCTGGATTTGATAATTTGAATAGTAGGGGTCAAATGATTGCTCAACAGGATAGTAATGGATTACCTGATAGGGTTGTTATTCCATCAAGTCAATATGGTTTTGGTGATAATGCAACTTTTAAAGAGTTTACATTTACTGCAGATAAATTACCCACCTTTAGATATTATAGAATTAAACTTCTATTAACATCAACAAGTCAAGTATTTGTTCCAAAGGTTAAAGAAAATTCTTTGGATTATCAACATTACGTTGCATCTAGAAGTGCAAAAAATTTAAAAAATGAAAGAGTGGAATCTATGGAACAAGATCTTGCCAATTTAAAAGGTGAGATTGGTGAAATAAAATCTCTATTAAAGGAACTGGTTAATGGCAAGTAAAAATTTAACATTTGATCCTAATGCAGGAGTACCATATGCTGCTAATCTAACCATATATACTGGTTCAGATTTTAAAACTACTTTTAATGTAGTTGATACTTCTGATGTTGCTTTTGATTTTCAAGGATTGACAACAACTTCTGTTTGGTCAGGTTCTGGTCAAATGCAAAAAAGTGCAGGTGTAGCAGCAACAACAACTCCAGCAGCAACATTTACTGTAGGTTTTAGTAGTGCTGGAGGTGGAGTATTTGATGTATCTTTAGGATCAACAGCAACTACAAGTCTTTCGGAAGGAAGATATGAGTACAATGTTTTAGTCAGTTCTGGATCAACCATTTACAATATAGTAAATGGAAATATTCTAGTATATACTGGCATAGCTTCAGCACCATAAATATATTCAGGGGTAATTGTATAAATGGCATCTCCATCAAATAGGACAGAATTTGTAAACTATTGCAAAAGGCAACTGGGTGCTCCAGTGCTTGAAATTAATATTGCCGATGAGCAAGTAGAAGATGTGATAGATGATGCAGTTCAATACTTTCAGGAGAGGCATTTTGATGGTGTTGCACAAACATATCTTAAATATAAAATAACTCAAGATGATATTGATCGAGGAAGAGCCTCGATGGAATCTGGTAAAAAGCAAACTGGAATAACAACTACAACAGCAACTGCTGATATTGCTGGTTCAGATGTAACTTTTACTTATTATGAAAATAGTAACTTTTTACAAATTCCACCATCAGTTATTGGTGTAACAAAGATATATCATTTTGATGGTACTAACACCATGACAAATAATATGTTTAGTGTTAAATATCAAATGTTTTTAAATGATATTTACTATTGGGGTGCAACAGAATTGTTGACCTATGCAATGACTAAAACATATCTTGAAGATATAAATTTTTTATTAACAACAGAGAAGCAAATAAGATTTAATAAAAGAATGGATAGATTATATCTTGATATTGATTGGGGTAGTGTATCAAAAGATGATTACTTAGTTATTGATTGCTTCAGTCAATTAAATCCTGATGATTATGGAAGAGTATGGAATGATTCATTCTTGAAGAAATATGCTACTGCTCTTATGAAAAGACAGTGGGGTCAAAATTTACTTAAATTCCAAGGTGTTAAATTACCTGGTGGAGTAGAGTTAAATGGTAGACAAATCTATGATGATGCAGAAAAAGATTTAGAAATCATCAGAGAACAAATGTCTAATACTTATGAACTTCCTCCACTTGACATGATAGGATAATGGCACTTAATCCATTCTTTCAACAAGGTGCAAGATCTGAACAGAACTTAGTTCAGGATTTAATCAACGAACAGTTGAGGATGTATGGTGTTGAGATACATTATCTTCCTAGAAAATATATGGAAGAGAAATCTGTCATAAGGGAAGTAGTTAAATCTAAGTTTGATGATTCATATCCACTAGAAGCATATATTGATAACTTTGATGGGTATGCAGATAATCCTACATTATTATCTAAGTTTGGTATTGAACAAACAAATGAAGTAACTCTTGTTATTTCTAGAGAAAGATGGGAAACTTATATTCAACCATTACTTAAAAACGAATCTAATGTAAAGTTAACTACCCGACCTAAAGAGGGGGATCTAGTTTATTTTCCATTAGGTGATCGTTTATTTGAAATCAAGTATGTAGAACACGAGAAACCATTCTATCAACTTCAGAAGACATATGTATACACTCTGAAGTGTGAACTCTTCCGTTACGAGGATGAAGTTATTGATACTGGTGTAGATGAAATTGATGACATTCTTACTGGTGAAGATTCTGATGGAATAGCAGAAGATGGTAGTACATCTACAATTCTTGGATACTCTCAAACTCTTACTCTTGTAGGTACTGGAGTAACTGCATCTGCTGTAATTGGATTTAATACTGAAGGATCTATTAGGTTAATTAACCTCAGTAATAGAGGTGGAGGATATACAGCTATTCCGACTATTGGAGTTAGTTCTGCACCTACAGGAGGAGTTACAGGTATTCTTACTGCTACGATGATTAGTGGTATTAATGTATGTAATTTAAATATTAGTAATAATCAAAAATCTGTTCAACAGGTTGTTATTACAAATCCAGGTGCTGGATATACTCTTGCACCTACACTTCAAGTAACTGGTGGAGGGGGTTCAGGTGCTGCTGGAACGGTCTTTATAGGTGATGGCACTGTTGGTATCGTTACACTCTCTGATGCTGGTTCTGGGTACACTACAGCACCTACAGTAACTATTACTGCACCTGTTGGGGCAGGAAATACACAGGCAACTGCTGAAGCAGTCGTAAGTTCTGCTGGAACCATTACTGCTATTAATATTATAAATGCTGGTGCTGGATATACTTCAAGTCCAACAATTACTATTGGTGATCCTTCACTTGATAATAGTGGCAACTTCAAGTTTAATGAGGTTGTTACTGGATCTATTACTAATGTAACAGGAAGAGTGAGAACTTGGAATGCTACTACAAACGTTTTAGAGGTTGCAAATGTATCTGGAATGTTTAGTATTGGAGAGGATATAACTGGTAATTCCTCTGGTGCAGTTCATGCATTACGGGTTGTAAGTGAAGATCCTCCAGAGGATGGATTTGCTGATAATGTTAATATAGAATCTGCTGCTGACGATATTTTAGACTTTAGTGAGCAGAACCCATTTGGAATTCCATAAATATAAGATACTAGGACTCTAAAAATGTTTGAATATTTTTATAACGAAATTTTGAGGAGGACCATTATTGGTTTTGGTACTCTATTCAATAGTATATCCATTAAACAAGATGGTTCACCATTAAGGGTTCCTCTTGCTTATGGACCTACTCAAAAGTTCTTAGCAAGATTAACTCAATCTCCAGATCTAAACAAAGCAACATCTTTGTCTTTACCAAGGATGTCTTTTGAGTTTACTGGGTTGACTTATGATCCTTCTAGAAAAGTAACTACTACTCAGAAGATTGTAGTTCAGAATCCAGATTCAGATACTCCTGATGAGAAGAAAGTTTATATGCCAGTTCCATATAACATGCAATTTGAACTTGCTGTTATGTGTAAATTGAATGATGATGCATTACAGATTGTAGAACAGATATTACCATATTTCCAACCATCATATAACCTTACAGTCAATTTAGTTGGTTCTATAA
>VTLG01001599.1_pt1 | contig 10370 bp, 10 predicted proteins | sample 4694571 | NCBI WGS metagenome assembly VTLG01 (sample SAMN12604809, study PRJNA352737) | marine metagenome | biome: ENVO:00000447; feature: ENVO:00000209|ENVO:00000569|ENVO:01000036; material: ENVO:00002151; isolation source: viral sequences binned using virsorter ... | reverse complement strand
CTGTTTAGAGTAAATTACAGGGCTAAAATTACCATTCGGTAAATTGTTATACCCTGCAGCACGTTGAAAAGCCATAATTAAGTTTCCTTTTTTTTCGTACTAAGTGAGCAACAAGGCTCACAAGCATAGCTGTAATTGCCATACTTCAGGACATAACTTTCACGGGCCAGTTCTATGGGGTAGGATTAAAAGGGGATCAGCCTTATATCGGCCTTATTACTGGGTTGCAAAAAAGTTTTACTATATATTTCTAGGGTTGCACAAAATGTGGGCCTAGCTATACTACCATTCTATATATAAATCTAATAAAGTCAATAAAAAAATAAAGTTATCTTGCACTTCCTGAAAGATCGTAGATAAATTCACCAGCTCGAATTGCTTCCATAATAGAGTCAGCATTCTTTTCATATTGTTCTGATGACATTCCATCAACCGTAGACTCTTTCCATTTACTATTACTTGAATCTGTTTCAGGTAAACTTCTTGCAGCTTTTGTATCTACAGCCCTTGCTGCAGACTTAGCTGTTGTACCTTTTTTTGTTTTTGTTTTTGAGGAAGCTTCTAAGCCCTTATCTGATTTATATAAATCAATTGCTCTTGCTGCAGAACGAGCATCATTTTCATTTTCATATAATGCATCTTGTACCCATTTAGGCTGTTCATCTGCCCACGTATGAAATTCTTCAGTTTCTCGAATTGTTTCAAAATCAGGATGTAAGGAAAGTAGTTCGACTTCTGCTTTTTCTCGCTTTGCTGAAGTCTGCAACTTATTGATTTCATCCATGCGCTTCTCTAAATCTTTAGATTGTTCTTTAGACTTTTTGATTGCGATTGTTTCAATAATTGCAGCTATATCTGGATATTCATGCGACCATGCTTCTAGTTCTTGTTCTGATTTTGGAAGTTGAATCTGTTCTTTTGTAACTTTATCTAATTGATTTTGAAGTGCAGCTATTTTATCTTCATGCTCTTTTTGTTGTTCCTGTGTGTGTCTACGAAGATCACCATATCGTTTCTTAAAGGTTTTTTCTTCTGCACTATCTGGCTCAAGTAATTGTTCTTCTATGATTTTATCTTTTTTTTCTTGTATATCAGCGTCATCTTTTTGTTGTTGAATTAATTCTTCAAGTTCTTTCTCTTCATCTTCAATTGTTTTTTGAGTATCGTATCTACGATCTCCCATACTTACAACTTTTTTTATAGGATCAATTGCTCCTACTACTACTTCATCTGTCATGTTTTCTCTCCAATGTTGGGGCTATCCGTAGCCAAGTCGGGGGGTTAGGTAAGCCAACAATGGGACTATTTAGATTGGGCTAGTCCCTTGCCTTTTTTCTTTCTTGTTCGTTTGCGAATAGGTTTCTTTACTAGACCACCAGCTGATAAAGCTTCTTCATAGGCTGCAGCATCTCTGTCTGCCATTGCTTGCTGTGCCTGTCGCTGTGAATAATCTATTGCCTGATATGTTTCCTGTATATCTTCCTTTAATGTTCCTGTTCCATATGGGCTTTCTTGTGTATCTGTTTTTTCTCCTCTTACTTTTCTAGCTTCTTCTCTTTGTTGCTCTTTTTCTTCTTCATCTCGTATTATATCTTCTGCATCTTGAAGCTGAGGATCAACTTTTCCATATGTTGCATCCTCTGCTTCTTTTCTTTTCTTTCGAGTTACTGCAGCTTGAAGCCGAGGATCAACTTTTCCATATGTTGCATCCTCTGCTTCTTTTCTTTTCTTTCGAGTTACTGCAGCTTGAAGCCGAGGATCTATATAACCTTCTAAAGGATCTTCTTCAATCTCTGGCTCTGGCTCTGGCTCTGGCTCTGGCTCTGGCTCTGGCTCAGGAGGTCTAAAGAGACTACTTTCTGAGTCAGGCGGCTTATGGGTTCCCCCTGCTCCTCCCTCTACTTCTACAGCCTTTTCATCAATATGACTTGATATAAGGGTTGCTGTTTCTTTGTCCGGACTTAATATTTTCTTACCAAAAGCATCTACAACTATCTTCGCTACTTCTATTGCCGGTGATCCAAAGACGACTTTTAATATAGAATTTAATATTTGTCCAAAAGGAGATTCGTTCGTAATAAGAGAACGAGCCTTAGAATCTTCATACGGCTTTAACTCATTCGGATCTCTTGTATATACACCATCAATCCACATTCCATATTTAGGATCAACTAAAACAGGAGTGTAGGCTCCATACTCTGCACCACCACCCGGAACAAAGGGAGACTCAGCTAACGATTTTTGATCAGCCAGTGCCTTTGCAATAGCGGATTTTCGTGCATCTATTCTTTCCTGTAATTCTCTCTCTTGTTCTTCTTCATCTTTCTTTGCTTCCATCTCTAAGTCATGCTCTGTTACGCCACCACGATCAATTTCTGTTGTTGGTGGCGTAGGTGCAGGGGGTTGAGCTTGCTGTGCAGCTGCTTCTTCAATTGGCATAAATCCTGCAGGAATATTTGTTCCGGGCGGCAGCTTACCACCAATTGTAGTCAAATAAATAATTTTACCTGTCTTTGGATTTTTATATGCTTTAATTCCATATCCTCCCGGTACTCCTGCTCCCGGACCTTGATATTGTGGATAAGTAATAGGCGTAGTAGTTGGAGAATATGTTGGAGGTGTTACTTGTGTACTAACAGGACGAGCAACTTGTGTTGGACCCATTGGTGTAGTTGTTGTTGGAAGTGTTGTTTGTGGAGTATTAAATTGTTGAATAGGTGTTGTATAAAGACCACCAGTTTGAAATCCACCTTTAAAAAACATTTCAGTATCAACTGGTTGTTCTAACATAGGACTATCTTCATTTTCATTCATGGTAGGCAAAGGTTGATCATCCGACATTGTAGCCTCATCAGGTTTACCTGTCATACCCATCTTATCCATTTGTTGTAAACCAACTTTTGCAGTTGCAAGAGATTTCATATAAAAATCTACACCATGATATCGCACTGCATAATCTGGAATAACAAATTCACCTGCACTTAATGCTGCAGTTTGATCATCTCGAACTCCTTCTGCGGTTGCTCCTAATGGAATCTCATTACCACTTACAGGATCAATGTCTGTCTTCTCTTTTACAAGACCAGATAATTCCATTTGTGCATCCATGTTTTCCTCATCTAAAGTGCCTCCTCGATCAAATCGTGTTCGAGTACCGTCCATAGTTTCTTTACCCCGTATAGTATGCATTCCGGGATCTAGTTGTGATCTTTCATACTCGAATGGATTTTTAAGAGGACTATATTGATGAGCAGGTAATGGAAGTTCTGGCTCTCTGGAAAAAAAATCAGGGAACATATATTCAAAATCTCTAATTTTTTTAGCTATTGCAGATCGTTCTCTTTCACTTGTGGCACTTTCATACTGCCGAGTTAAATCGTCATAATATTCTTGTTTAAGTTCGCTCATATTCCTAGTTCCTCCTTTCTTATATCTTAGTTAATTTATAACTAATCATTTGCATTTACTTCATCTCGCAACTGTTTTAATTTTCGTAAACTGTATATAGCTCCTTGCGCTTTATACACATTAACGATATCTACATTTTGCTCTAAATTAGCTTGTTGTTGTCTAATAACCCAATCAATATAATCATTGAATGCGTCCCATTGGTGTTTGTTGTTGACCAGCCCCTTGAGTTTGCTGAGTAGGTTGTTGTACTGGTTGTTGTCCTGTTCCACTAAATTGTTCCTCCATAGGTGTTGGTGCGCCTCCTACACCAATATTTCCGCCTCCGCCTCCTTGCATATCATTTGGGCTTAAACCCGGAGCTTGAGGGGGTTGACCAACGGGGGCTGGTGGCCGCTCTTGTTGTAATAGTTTTGCTTGTCGAGCAGCTTCTTCTGGTGTATTACAAACCTTATCGGGATCAAGCCCCATAGAGTTTGCAATCTCTCGAATAATAGATGTAAACTTAGCAAAGGGAGCAAGTGCAGGATTAGCTACTACTTGTAAGAATTGCAATAGACGTTGGCTTCTTACTTCATTTGCCATTAAACTTTCAGTTCCTCTAGCTTTAATTTCTAAGTCGCCTTTAATTTCAGGATCAAAGTTAAACTGCATATTAAAACTATAGAACGCTTCTCCTAATGGACGCAATAAGTAGTCATCAAAGTTCTTAACAACAGTTTTTACACTGCCAGCGGCTGCCCCCATTAACATAGAGATACCTGCTGCAGTTCTTCCTGTTCCTGTTACACCTGTTTGTCCATGTGAAAAACTAGGAAGGCCCGTAGCTTCATCGGAAAGCTGCCGAGCCTTATCAAACAATTGCATATTTTCATTACTGACGTTTGGAAACTTAGTTCCAAAGATTGCTTGTCCCGGTGCGCCACCTTGACGACGGAATACCTTTCCGGGATAAAGTTGTAAGTCCTGCCCCGGTACAAGATTTGTTTCATCTATTTCAACTAAAAGATTACCACTAAGAACGGCATTATCTACTGCCATTCGCATAAACCCGTTCATTAAAGTTTGTGTGTCATCCATATTTTCTGCTAACCCTACTCCAAAAAAGCTATAAGGATTAAGTTCATATGGTACAGCATAGTATGGAATACGAGCAGGTTTAAATGGATTTATTACAAGGCGTAAAATAAAATTATTACATATCCAACAATTTACTTGAATTTGATCTATATTTTTAAATTCTTTTGGTAGATCGATTCCAAACTCTTTTGCCATATCTGTATCTAATAAACCCCAATATTCAAGAATTTCATATCTTTCAGGATGATCATTTAAATAGTAATCCTTTAAGTCATTTTCCCAATACTCGCTTGAATAAACTTCACCCATATCAATACAACGATCAATGGCATCATGTCGGAAAAAGGGACGATCTTTAAGTTCTCTTAATTGTGCTTTAGAATATTTATGTCGTTCAATTACATACGTAGCATCGTCCATATTACTTGCATCTGGATCAGGATATAAATCCCAACACGATACATGTTTAACCTGTGGAACAGTTTTAATTGTAGGAGAATACTGACCATCATCTGTCCAATTTGCATATTCTTTATCTACAGCAAATGGTCCTTTTAATATACCTGTTCCAAATAATGCACATTCAAAAGCTGAAGAGCGCAAGTGCTTACTTGCTCCTGACTCTTCAAGTTGATCCATAATTTTCTTTTCCATCTTTTTAGCTGCTACCATAGCTGGATGGTATGTCATTGCAGTAGGAGTTTTGCCTTCACCTTCTTTTAGTCCTTCAATTTCAGATAATTTATTTTCTAATGGACCTAGCTTTAGTTTCTTTTCTTGTAAACTTGTAAGAGTTTCTCCCGGTTCAAAATCTTGTCCATCTCCCGGATATCCATAGGGACTAGCTACTTCATTTTCTGGTGTTTGTGTAGGAGATTGTTGTTCATTAGGATCAAAATGAACAGCTTCTTCTATACCTTCCGGCAATAATGTAGGTTCAATACTTAATGGAAACTTTTGTCTAGCAAAGAGTACATCAGTAATTTGTCCATAAGCTGCTAATACTTTTGTTTTAGTAATCTTAACAAAAACACGTGACCGTTCTGCTTCTGTAAATTGAACATCAGTGCTATAAATACCTCTATAGTTTCTATAAGATTGAAGCCAGCGTTCTTCATCAAAACGCCTCCAATCTTTAGAGCGATTATATCGTTCTTCAATAAAAGCAATTAAAGACTCTAGTTCAGAATCTTTTGTCGCTTCATCTAGCGATAATGCTGGTGTATCTTCAAATGTATTGTCTGCCATATTTTAATATCCAAAAGTTGCATCAGCCGGAAGGTATCTATCCGACATTTCCTCTACCGTAAAATCAAATATTCCTTTTCGTGGTCTACTCATTACGCCATATCGTAATGCATCATATAAATGGTCCTCTGATTTTGTATTAACGTCTTCGGGATTTTTTGGATCAAGAGGAATTGAAGGTAACTGTGATACAAGATTAATACAATTATGAAAAAATACTATACCGGGTTGCTCTTCATTATCACCAAATCCTTCTTGTATTTGTAATCGTCTATGTAGTTCATTTTTTCCTGCAATACGACTTCCTGCACTCCGATCACTAGGTCGCCATCTACAGCCTTGCATAATCATTTGTTCTGCAAGACTAGGACCAGTATCTCCTCGTCTATGCCAACACGAACTATCTAAAACGCCATAAAGAATTGTACCATCTCCCTCTTCTAAATACAAAACTTTATTTGCTAAATCTTTAGCTAAAACTTTTGACACATAGAGTTCTCGATAAACTACTAATTGACCATCAGGGGCCACTGCAAACCAAAGCACAGCACTATAAGAACCATATCCATAGTCACATGCCCTAAACTTTGACCAATTCGTTGGTATATCAAATGGTTCAATAACATGATTACTCCTATTAAACTCAGGAAATGCTGCACCTTCTGCTACATCCCAGTTTCCTTCTAACAGTCGCTTTCGTTGATTTTCAGGAAGCGATAAGAGCATTGTTTCATAATCACCACTTTCAGATAAGTAAGGATTATCAAATAACTTTGCTGGAATAAACTTACGTTTAAAAAGAGGCTGTCCTGCTTTTGTATGATCTTTTGGATATATTAACTTAGTGCCGTCTGCATCTGTAGCCCAAAAATCTGTACCGGGAGGAGCTGGATCTACAAAATATTTCTTAACCCATACATGTCCTGCACCACCCGGATTTGTAGTTGCTCTCATATAAACTGGTAAATCGGGTGCAATGGACCTCAAACGAGAACGAAGATAGTCCCACGCAAATGCTGTGGGCCATTGCGTAAGTTCGTCAAAGCCTATCCAACAAAAGGACAACCCTTGATAGCGGAGTACATCATCATCTCTGTCGAGATATGACAGCCACAATCTGCCGCCCGAAGGGGAGGTCCACTGCATTTTTCGTTCCGACCACTTTATGCCGGGAATAATTTTGGGATATAGTTCTTGTGATTTCCAAACTAATTCTCTTAATTCCTCTGTGGTTCTACGAAGCAGTAGACCTGAAAATTGTGGGTGACTTAAATAACGTAAAGGGTCAGCTAACATAGCATAACTCTTTCCGCCTCCTGCTGCACCTCCGTATAAAACTTCTCGTTCTGGTGCAGCTAAAAAAGTTGTCTGTGGCCCTTTATTGGGCTTGAATAAAATATTATGTTGTTCTTCAAAAGGTAAAGCTTCAGTTTCTGTAACTATAACTTCAGGCTTGGACTTGGTCTTCTCTTCTTTTTGCTTTTGTTTTTGTCGCCCCTGTACGCTTGCTCTCAATTTCTTCAAGCTTTTGGAGGGTACTTTCATATTGTTTAAGCCATGTTTTATATGTTGTTGCCTTATTCTTCCGTTGCTTTTCGATTTGGATTCGCTTTCGGAGGCCAACGTGGGAAATTTCTCGTCCTGTTCTTTCACTTAACCATCCTGCCACTTCTCGATATGAATATTCATTTAGATACTCTTTTGCTAATTCTAAAGCTTCAAGTTCCTCAATAAGTGGTACAAGAAGTTTATCATCTGTCTTATGTAGTTTATAACCAAATGGTATAGTTCTACTAATTCTTGGAATCTCTAACCATTCATTATCGTCCTTTAGCCCAACGGGATTAGGCATTTTAAAGTAACCTAGATCATACATGAGTTTCTTTAGGAGGCAATAACATAATTCCACTTGGCGTAGTAACTTCTACTTTATCGGTTTTATGAATGCCTACTCTATCTAATAGCTCCTTTGCAGCATTTAATCTATGTTGATTCCCTAATTCTGATGGTCGTTCTAAAACATTAATCATAGCTCTTGCAGCTCTAGGTCCGTTTATTGCTAGATACTCTCTTGTTAATTCAAGAATTTCATCTTTTAAAGAACGAACAACATCTAAACCATTAGTAGTCTCACTATATCCTGCTAATGTTTTTGCTTTTATATAATCGCCTTCTGCCTCTCCAAAAAGAACTTGCAAAAAGGTTTGTTGTTTTGTGGTTAATTCTCTGCTCATATTACATTTTCCATAGTACAGTAATAAACCCAACAATAAGGGTTGCTGTTGATCCCATAATCAAAGCTTCAATTCTACGAATGCGCCCAGTTAAGGAATCTAGTTGACGTTGTACAGCTTCTGATCTAATCGCACACTCTCTTTCGTGAGCCACTAACTCGGCTTGTACGTGTGTTGCATTTGACATAATTACAACACCTTTTCATTTAACATATCTAATACTGGTGTAGTGGTTTTCTTTCTTAATGCTGCAGCTTCTATCATATCTTGTGGTTCAACTCCTGTGTTTTCTCTTTGTCCAAATAGCATTGTTACATTTATTCTTTTGTTATCAAAGCCCGGATGAAAGTTTACATCTGCTGTTTTGTGAAACAAGTTGGAATCGAACATAACACACCTATTATATTTATAGGGTATATATACTGCTTTTGAATCATTCTTTTCTAAAAACTCAATGACTTCTTTTTTGTCATCACCGTTATACCGGGTAAAGTCCCAATCAGGTGGTGCGCCTGTATCCCAAATCCACATGCCACCTGTCTTACCAATGTCTTTTTCTTTGTCGTAATCTTTATTTGCCTCTGTAGGCGTAATCCAAAAGTTTACATTGAGAGCTGCAAAGTCAGCGTGTATATCAATACCGGGACATTTAGACTCATATTTAAATGCCCACATTTGCGAAAGGTTTCTCTTATTCGTATTATTAAATACCTCTGGCATACTCTGGACCATTTCTAATGAAAGAGTAGATAATACAGGAGGATTAAAACCATTCTCTCTAAATCCGCCTAAGTACCCTCTTCCATAAATTGTATTCCAAAAAGGAAACTCCAGACAATATTCTTTTAACTTTTGTAATGCTTCCAAATTCATAAAGTCATCAATCACTACAATATTAGGAGTAGTATTGTAATATGTCTTTTGAATCTCATCAAAAGGAAGTCGTAAATTTAAAGCACCTTCAGGATGATTATGATATGGAAGAACTAATCTACCAGTATTTAATAACCATAATAAATGCCCTACATCATGTGCTTCTTTCATATGAAGCATATGTTCCTTAAACGGCTGGTCATTACTATTATTTAAAGGATTATATGGTTGTTTTGTTTCGGTAGTAGGCTTTACTTGTTTTTCTTTCGCTCGACGTTGTTTACGATTCATATTACTTACGCTTTCTTTTTACGACGAGTTCTCCTTTTTTTAATCGGGGCTTTCTTTTTATTTTTTTTCTTTACTTTAGATTTTTTAATTAACCCACCTTTTTTAATTAAAAGCGATGTAGGTTTCGGACCGAAATTCTGCTCTTGAAATATTTTCAGTTTTTGGTCTACTGACCTATCAAGCTGTTGCTGTAGCCAAGTCTTATGGGTTTCTTTTCTCCCCTTAGTTTCAATGTCCTTTATATAGCGTTCTAATTCTTTATCTGAAAGATTAAAATTTTTTCCACCGATTGTAACTTGGTTTGGGGAAGCATTTAAATATGCTAACCATTTTTGATACTGTTCTTCTGTAAGAGAATACTTTTTTCCATCTCTTATAACTGTATACTTTTTGGTCTTTGACCATCCTGCTTGTTGACGAGGGCTCTTTGGTTTTTTCGCTTGAGCCGGAAGGTATCTATCCGAAAGTGGTGTTTTAGGTGACATTTTATTTACCGTTTCTTTTTGCCGCTTTTCTTTTAGGTTTCTTCTTTGCAGATCCAACTGCAATCATAATACTCATACCTTTATTATCAGGCTTATCTGCTACATACTTTCCGCCATGTTCTTTGGCAGCAGCTCTAGCATTTTTTTCGCCTTCTTTTGTGTAGGGAAATTTAACTATTGGCATTATTTCTTTTTCCTTATAATTTTCTTGCGTTTATTTACTGGTTTCTTTACGGTTGATCCACCTTTTTGAAACCTATTTATAGCTGAAGCTCCGTGAGTTTTTGAAATTTCTGTTACAGCTTTTTTTCCAAATTTTTTTATTGCTGCTTGTGTTCCATGCTTTGCAATAAATCTTATCACTGTGCCTACTCCAGCCGCTACTATTGGTACTGGCATTAGTATTTTCCTTCTTTTACTTTACCACCTGCTGCATATGAATGCGGTTTGCCTTTATACATTCCGCCTTTCATCATTCTTGCAGGACCACGTGGTGGTGGAGACATTGCTGGTCTTACAGGAGGACTTCGTCGTGCAACTTGAGTTGGTTTTTGTGCAGTAGAACTAGCTCGTTGTGCAGAACTCATGTTTTTAATAAGCTCAATTGCAGCAGCTACTCCATCTCTATCTAATACTTCTGCAATTGCCTTTCGTATTCTAGGAGGACTATTTTCCATAACTCGTTGTACATCTGCTAAAGTTCCTTCTCTAGCTGTAGTTGCTCCTCCACTAGCTGGACCTCGCATTGGAG
>VTLG01012086.1_pt1 | contig 10371 bp, 23 predicted proteins | sample 4694571 | NCBI WGS metagenome assembly VTLG01 (sample SAMN12604809, study PRJNA352737) | marine metagenome | biome: ENVO:00000447; feature: ENVO:00000209|ENVO:00000569|ENVO:01000036; material: ENVO:00002151; isolation source: viral sequences binned using virsorter ... | reverse complement strand
CATTCATAGTATAGAATTTAGTATTTATCACCCATTAGGATTTGCTGGTACAGCAGATTGTTTGCTCGATATTGACGGAAAGCTGACTATAACTGACTTTAAAACAACTGGTTCGACTAAAGATAAACCTGATAAATATTTGGAAGATTATTTTTGCCAACTTGGTGCGTATAATATGGGATTAAAACACTTAACTGGCATTCAAGCAAAGCAAGCTGCGATAATTATTGCAAAAGAAGATGGAGCCATTCAAGAAAGAATAATGAATGAGTATGAATTGTTGGGTGCAATGGCAAAATTTGAAGAAAGAATGCACAAATATAATAAATTTAGGTAAAAAAAATCCAGGTTTTTGAAATCCTGGAAATTTTTAGTTCAGCTAAATTTAGTCCAATAAATCATTTAAGTAGCCGATTGTTTCAGCTAATATGATCATTTCTTGGCCTTTTGGGTCGGCTGCATCTTCCCATTCTTGTTCTGTTCTTTCGTCAAGTAAAGATAATCTTTCTTGTAAAAGATCATATAAATATTCTTTATTTTCTTTTCTCATTTTTATACTCCTTATAAATTTTATTATCGTTTTTAATTTGATAATATTTAGCATCTAAATTTTGGGATTCTCTAGCATAATCGGAGAGTGTGATCTCTCCGAATAAATAGGCATCATCAAGTGATGCCCTTTTTTGTTGATACTCTTTATGTTTCATAATAACTCCATGCAAACTTCTATACCTTTTTTGCATAAATCTATTTGTTTCTCAGTTAAATGAGGTTCAATAGATGCTGCAATTTTTTGGCACTCTAAAGATTTTTCTTCATTTGGTGCGTTAATCGCAAGAACCAAAGCATGAAGATATGCTGTTTCGTGATCGGTAATTTTCATATTAAATAATACCCCTCTCCGTTTGTGTCATCATCTTCATCTAATGCCCACCATGTAATTTTTACATCTTTAAATTTATCTGTAAGTTTTTTATATATAGCAATGGGTGGCGACCATGCGGTATTGAAACCAATAATAAGATGACCATTGTTAACTTCAGTAATTTCAATATCACCTTTTGGAACGTCCCATTTGGTGTCCCATTTTTCCAATCGCCAATTATACCAACGTAAATCTTGCTGATCTGAATTAGGAAATTTTGTAATTGAAAAAACTACTTCTCCTAAATGATTTCTATGATTTTCAGTAATAGGTAGCTCTCCTTTTTCGTTTGGAATTTTAGACCAATTTGGTTCTTTAATAAGTTGACCAAATGGACACCCTTTCTCAAAGATGTCCTTAATTTTTTTAATGTTTGTTGTTTTTGCTGAAGAAAACGTAACTTCGTTTGTTGTCCAATTAGGCATTGTTTAACTCCTTAATTTTTTGTAATTTTGAAAAAAATAGGTATTTAAGATTATTGTTCATTAAAAAAGCAAGAATATAACTTCTTACTATTCTTCTTATACCTTCTATATCTGAATAAGTTAATTTATCAGATTCAAAAATATAAGACATTTTACTTAGATCATGTATAAATTCAAAGAATAAATCTTCATTTGAATTGTTGCATCTTTCTAAAAGTTCATAAGTAGTCATGATTAACCTCCTTTGATAATTTTGTTTGGATACTTTCAAAAATGTTTTGACCTTCTTTAGTCATGTCTCTTACATTTAAGGCATAATAAATGTCAAAAAAATGTTCATTTAAAAATTGAATTTCTTTTTTTGTAAGTTTCATAATTAACCTCTCCCCTCATCACAATTAAAATGAATGTATAATTCATCAATATCTGAAGCAAGATCTTCTAGACAATCTCCCACAGTAATTGAAGTACCATCTTCATCTTTTGGACTGCTCCAAACATCTTCGTTTCCTTCTTTTATGGTTCGTATAACATCTGTTATGTTACACTGCATATTTGAAATAAAATTGTAGTTCATTAATTAACCTCTAATTACGGGAGCTAAATCTTCTTTGCCTTTTGAATTGGCAATCCATAATGCTCCTCCATCATTACCTTCATCATCAGATTGTGGTATTAATGCTGAACCATCACTTAGTTCAATAACTATTGGAGAAGAATACCAATAATTTGCATCTGTTTCTTCTTTAGTTAAATAACGAACCCCCATGATTCTTAATCCAACTAATGAATTGAAACGTTTAGCCCACTTTGCTTTTTCTTTGTATAGTGGGTCGTTTTCGAGAATAACTTTTTTTGCTTTTGATTGTGTCATAGCGTTTTATGAGAAAAAAATAATTGTTTTATGAGACAGATTTTTCAAATTGTTCATCAGACCATTCAGGATCTGGTGTTGGTGAAAAATCAGGAATGAGCTTTGATAGCTCTCGTATCTCTTTGCTTAATCTAGCTAACGAACTTGGGTCGTTATTCATTTCAGCTTTGAGCATACTTTGAAAAAGAAGATTCATTGCCGAAGCAAGCATTTTCTTGTTTTCGTTTTTTAAAGGTTCAACCCTTTTATCTTTGGAACGATCAGCCATTGCTTTGACTGTATCTCTATGTGCTTGCTGTCTTGATACATTAAATGTTGACTGAGCATATGCACGAACACCTTTCGGTGATATTCCTAAATCTAAAAGACGTTTCAACCTTTCCAAATCTTGTGATCGAAGTTCATTGGAACGTCTTGAATTAACCATAGGCACTAGACATTAACTACTCTAATATACTAGCATATATATATAGATAAAACATTCAACTATGGGAAGAATTAAAGATTTATTGCTCAGAAAACAAAATGAACAAGATCAACCAAATCCTAATGAAATTAACCTTTCATTCAATGATCAATGGTTTTTATTAACAACAATCATAGGATTCATAAAACATTCAAAATATTCTACTAATCGAAAAATGAGATTATTAAAATTATTAGATATTTTTATACTTGCATCAATTAAGGGAAGATCAATAAAATTTCGTAAAATGATTGCCAATACTAAGAAATAACTGGTATAATAAAGGTGTAGTTTACTTTATTCGCTATGCCTATTTGGGAAATCACAGATGGCAACGGAAACACACATTCCGTTGATCTATCTAAAACATCTATCAAAACTATTGATGATGTAAAAAATGAGTTCAAAAAATTTGATCAAAAAAGATCAAAGCAAGGTTTAAAAAATTTAAAAAATTTAATTGATCAAGCAAATGGGGGTGAAAAATAATGTCTGCTTATCTATGTTCGGACGATACTCTTAATGCTTTATCTACTTTTTATTATATGAAAAGTGGTAAAACTGATGACGAAAGACAATCTAATATCTTAAGAGCTATTAGAAGAGTTAACAAAAAATCTTGGTACGAAAGACAAAAAGTTGCTAAATCTTTTGAAGATCGTATGAAGTTACACGCAAAATTTGATGAGTTTTGTGATGGTGTTTTTGATATTTGGTTTTACCAATATTCCAACCAATCTATCTATCAAGTTATTTTTAACATCTTACTAAGAGAAAATCAAAACTCTTTGATGGCTCATTATAACGACAAAGATTATGCCGAAAGGTCATCTTATAATTATGTTCATTCTAATTGTGTTAACTATTGGGACGATCATAACCAATTAGGTTATCTTGTCGGAATTATTAACAATTATGATTATCAATCTTGTGAGCACGGAAATTATCAAGATTCTTTGGGGTATGCAATCTTAGACCAAATCAAAGAGTTACTTCTTAGAGAATTACAACTTGGTAAGCTTTGGGATTTTGACGAAAGAAAATTTATCCAAGAAAATAAATTATTCGAGGTTGCAAAATGAAAAAATATATAACTCGAACTTATAGAAGTGACTCTATAGACTCAATCGAAAAAGCTGATCAAGAACACATGAGACTTATTAACTTAGGTTATAAAGTCAATAAAACATATGATTTCTTTTTTTCTTGCCAAATGAATTACGAACTCATTTCTTAATTTCTTTTCACATATACAAACTTACGAGGTATTATTAATTTAATACCTCTTTTTTATTGGAAATGGCAGAAAAAGATCTAGAAAGAATAAAAAATATTTATGGCAAGCGTAATCCAAAAACTCATATTGAGCAGCGTTGTCAAAGACTTTATACAAAACAACTTGACGGATTATCTACAAGACAGTTAGTTTTACAACACGCACAAAGAGAGGGCATTGCCGAAAAAACAGCATGGGCAGATTGGAAACGTGTCACCGAATGGAACTCACAAGATTTGGAAAGAGATCGCAGCGATATACTCTCTCGTTTACATAGTATGAGACAAAGATTGTTTAATGCTGCATTGAAAAAAGGCCAACTGCAAACTGCTCATATGATTTTAGATTCGCTAGGACGTGCGAATGGCGAGGCTCAAGAAGCGGTAAACGTAAATATGCCACCCAGCTTAAATATTCAAATTGAAAGCAAGGAATGAGCATCTGGACGGAGCTAGTATAATACAGGTGTACTACTTGACAAATCGACATGAGTTCGGCAGAGATTAAAGCATTCAATTTTTCATTCAATTTTTGCATTCAGTTTTTACATTCAGTTGACAAAGCCAGCAAAAATCGCATTCAGTTTTTTTACATTCAGTTAATAAGCCTTGATTTTTCATTCAGTTTTTGCGGACCTGGACACTTCCTGGTGTTTACCTGGTCAAAAATTCATTCAGTTTTAAGGGTATCTCTATGCCTCGGCACCTGGTTCGCACGGCTTGTAGGCGATTCTGAAGGGAGCATATCGCAAAAATTCATTCAATTTTGCAGCTTACCTAGCGAAACCTGGCAAAAATTCATTCAGTTTTCTTGGTGTCTCTAGGTGTTTACCTGGTCTTGTCCTGGTGTCCAGGCAAAAAAAATGGGAGAGGCCGCCACCTCTACCCATAGATTCCCTTTAACAAATTATCATGTCTAACATGACGAGGGTTAACAACTCCCTCTCCTATAGCATAGCAGTTATTTTTCTAATTGTGCAACTTTTTCTTCGAGAGTTTGTATTCTCGTTTCAAGTTTTTGAATTAGTGCTGCTGTATCCTGGAATAAGCTAAAAGTCCCCTGGTGAGTTCCTTCCAGGCCTTTTGTTAAAGCTGCCAGGCTTTCTCCCAGGCTTTTAACCGCCAGGGCTTGTGGGACGAACACTTCGTCAATCAGCTGGACGAGCCTGCCGTTTGTTGCCTTTTCGTTGGAGTCTAGTGTTTCGAGAACTTTCTTGAAGTCTCTTTCGTTTGAGTTTGTCATAAGTTTAATTTGGAAATTGATTTTGTGTCCAGGTCGCATAAGGCGAACTGATTACTGCACCCTGGCTTTTACCCTGGTCGGTCCAGGTTTGGTAGTAGCCTACCGTAGCACCGTTGACATCTCTCAATGGGAGCTGGCACTCCTGGAGTTTGTCCAGGTATTCTAGGCGATCAGCCAAGAGGCGTAATATCCTGGCAACCTCGGTTCCTTCCTGGCAACTAAATGCCTGGTTCTCGGTGTTAATTTTGACTTTAAGCATAATAATAAGAGTGAAAGAGAGAAGGCTTACGCCTTCATCTCGGTAATTTTGTCGTCAAGCTCTTTGTGGTTGAGCTTTGGGTCGAACAAGCTGACTCCATCAGGAGTAGTGTTTCGAGGGTGAGTTAGATTAAAGAATTGATATTCTTTGTAATTCTTACAAGTCTTGGCTAGTTCGTAGCTCTCATAGTCGTTATCCATGTATAGAGCTACGTTCCAAGTCTCGTAGTTAGTCCACCCGTTGTATTCTTGGCTCATGGTCTTGTATACTCCCAATTTATTGTGGAGTAATCAGTCATGGCGTCCCTTTGATGGGCTCCCCATGTGCCAAGTAGTAAAAGAACTACTGACATAAAGGCTAGATAACCTAGTGTAAATTTCATAGCAGTTAAGAAATAAAAGAGGGGAGTGACCCCCTCGTGGTTAGTGATAGAGCTCTCTTAAGAGTAGCTCGTAGGCTTTTTTACGAATGTGAGGATCGAGAGGATTCTCCTTGTGGAGTTCCTCTTCGATCTCTTCAAGCCTTGTCTCCATGTAGGAGTCAAAGATCAAATTGCTCATTGGCTTCGATCATGGCTTGGTCGTAGTAGTCTTGGGCTTTCTCTTCGAGTTCCTCTTCGAGATCCTCTAGAGCTTGTTGATCGTTTGGCTTAATGCCTCTCGATCTTGCCTCGTCTTCTACATAAGCGTCCCACTCTGAGCCGTAGCACTTGGGACGATTGTAAATGATAGTCATTTAACCGCCCTCAACTTGTCGCGTATCTCTTTTTGCTCTTCCTCTCCTAGATCATTGATCAGTAAAGTAATATACCAAGAAGTCATTTTCTTGATCATTGGCTTATCAGGAAAGAGCATATGCACTTTACGAAAGAAACCGCACATACTGTCAATCTCTTCAAAGGTAAGAGAGACGAAACGCTTATGTTGAGTCCTTGGGAAGAACTCATCTAATTTCTTAGAATCCATAGCTGAAAATTTAAGTTAAATTGTCAAGGTGCGAAGAAGATTTCTCTTCCCCTACTCTTATATTATACCAGAGATCTCCTATAATATACGTGCAAACCCTCTATTTGTAACAAAACTTTACATAGGGGGAGAGTTGCAAAAAAAATTTTTTATCTGATATAGGCGGGGAACCTGCTGATACAACACGAAATAAGTTGCTGTTATGATAATAGAGGTTATTATTTTTGTATGGCAGTAGCAGAACCGTTAAGTTTACGATGGGCACAGGGGGAGGTGTTCAAAGCTGATGAAAGGTTTAGGGTATTAGTAGCTGGAAGAAGATTTGGTAAAAGTTATTTAAGTTGTGTTGAATTATTGAAGGGTGCTATATCGAAGCCAGGAGAGACATATTTTTATTGTGCACCTACTTATAGGATGGCAAAGGACATTGCATGGAAAACATTGAAGAAGTTAGTGCCTAGACAATGGATCAAGTCTAAGAATGAAACGGATTTAAAGATTGAATTAGTAAATGAATCAACTATTGAGTTAAAAGGTACTGAAAATGCTATGGCATTAAGAGGTCGTAGTTTAAGTGGAGTAGTTTTAGATGAAGCTGCATTTATGGACAGAGAAGTATGGTCTGAAGTTATAAGACCTGCGTTAGCAGACAAACAGGGTTGGGCATTATTCATCTCTACACCTGATGGTACGGCCAGTTGGTTTTACGATTTATGGTGTTATGTACCCGAAGATGAGAGTGGAGATTGGAAGAGATGGAGTTTTACTACAATAGAGGGGGGTAATGTTCCAAAAGAGGAAGTTGAAGCAGCCAGAGGTCAGCTGGATAATCGTACATTTCGGCAGGAATTTGAAGCGAGTTTTGAAAATCTCACAGGATTAGTGGCAATTAGCTTTGATGACGAGAATATTTCGTCCGAGGTTGCTGATTTACATATGTTGCCACTATATATGGGGGTAGATTTCAACGTTGACCCTCTTTGTGGCATATGTGCGGTTAAAAGTAATGAAAATTTGTATGTTTTTGACGAAATTATCTTGCGAGGAGGTGCTACAACATGGGATTTTGCAGAAGAAGTGGTAAATAGGTATGGGGTAGAGCGAAGAGTTATAACTTGTCCCGACCCTACGGGTGGTGCTCGAAAAACAAGTGGTGTTGGACTTACAGATCACACGATTTTACGAAGAAGTGGCTTTACCGTGTCCAGCCCGAAGGCTCCCTGGAAGATTAGAGATAAAATTACTGCTGTAAATACAGCATTATATGATGCAGCTGGTGATCGGAGAACATTTATACATCCGAGGTGTAAAGAATTAATAAAATCACTTCGGACGTTAACTTATGCACCAAATACGGGTATGCCAAATAAAAATCTAGGAGTTGACCACGCATTTGACGCTTTCGGTTATCTTTGTTTACAGCAATTTAACTTGGCAAAACCAGAGACACTCGGCCAAACTTCGTTTAGAATATACTAAGAACAACCTAATTCTTATCATGTATCATTCTACTACTAAGAAAAAGAAGAAGAAAAAGAAGGGAGGCAAGAAACGTGGCGAATGTTCCTGTAAATAAAGCGTTATACTCTAGGGTAAAGTCAGAAGCCAAACGCAAATTTGCTGTTTATCCTTCTGCTTACGCTAACGCATGGCTTGTACGAGAGTATAAGAAACGTGGTGGCACTTATCGCACAGGAACTAAGAAACGTGGCAAGAAGTAGTGGTGGTCTAACCCGTTGGTTTAAGGAAAATTGGGTTGATGTAAAGACGGGGAAGCCTTGTGGCCGTAAGAAAGGTGAGAATAGAGGCTACCCAGCCTGTCGACCCAGTAAACGTGTATCAAGTAAGACACCTAAGACTACAGGAGAGATGTCAGCAGCAGAAAAAGCAAGATTTAAGCGTGAAAAAACTAGTAGTGCTAAGATAAAGTATCAACATAAACGTAAAAAAACTACCAAAAGGAGTAAAAAATGACCGAAATTACTGATGAAATGCTCGATATTATTGAAAAAGTAAAAGGCAAGCGTAATCCTGCTCTTTGGGATCCTAGATGTGAACAATATATGAGAAATAACAGTAAAGGTACTGTAAAAAAGTCAACTACAAGTTAAACTATTTATAAATACTCTTTTTTCTTTGGATCATGGCATTTTTTCGTGGCGAAGAAGGCTCCGTAAAATTTAAAAACGGAACTGGAACTACTGAAGCAGTTGTATCTACTACTGGTTGGTCACTTGATATAACAAAAGACACTTTAGATGTAACTGCTCATGGAGCAACATCAAGATCATTTGTTGGTGGATTAATTTCTGGATCTGGTACTATTGATTTTCTTTATACAGCAGCCAGTAGCAATGAAACTGCAAACTTGTTAGCTGATGTTTTAACAGCAGAAGATCCAGCAGATGCACAGTTTGAATTATTTTTAGATACTTCTGGCAGTAAAAAAGTAAGTTTTTCTGGCATTGTATCAGGAACAACTTTAAGTGCTCAAACAGCAGACCTTGAAACAGTTAGCGTTAGTTTCATAACATCTGGTGCTATAACCAACGCTGCATAGTGAAACTCACACCTCGACAAAAAACTCTATTGAGTAAACACTCTGAGCATCACAGTGCAAAGCACATGGAGTTTATGAAGAGGCGAATGAGAGCAGGAGATACTTTTACCCAAGCCCATAAAAAGGCACAATCCAAAATAGGAAAGTAATGCCACGCAAAAAAGGAGTTAGTTTATCTGTAGGAAGAGGCGAAAAGTCCAAAAGGGGTGGACTTACTGCGAAAGGTCGTGCGAAATATAACCGTGCTACAGGAAGCAACTTACAAGCACCTGTAACTGAAAAGAGTCCAACAGGAAAAAGAGCAGCAAGAAGAAAGAGTTTTTGTGCTCGTATGAAAGGAGTAAAAGGACCAATGAAAGATAGTAAGGGCAGACCTACTAGAAAGGCGTTAGCATTAAAGAGATGGAGGTGTTAAATGACTTTTTCGATTCCTGGAGACTACAGAACTAAAATACAAACCTCTACTACTATTGGAGATATAGATAGTCCTTTTACTAGAACTAGAGCAGTTCTGGACATGATGAAGGGTTGGGAAATAATGAAGGCTGTTACTGAAGGAACAGAATATTTAAGAGAAAATAGTGAAGCATTTCTACCTTTAGAACCAAGAGAAGATTATACAGCTTATATGGCAAGAGTAAATCGTGCTGTATTTTCTCCGTTTACACAAAGATTGATAAGAGCAGCTACAGGTTTAGTTCTTAGAAAACCAATAACATTAACGGGCGATCCATACTGGACTGAAACTTTTAAAATGGATGTAGATGGCTGTGGATCGGATTTAGACGAATATGCAAGAAGAATATTGATGTGTTCTCTTACTTATGGTCAAAGTCATATTCTTGTTGACTATCCAGCACCTTCTGGTGCTCTTAGTTTGGCTGAAGAAAGGCAACAAAACCGCAGACCTTATTGGATTGAAGTAGATCCGACAAATCTTTTAGGTTGGAGATTAGATAGAGAATCTAATTATGGAAATCTTATACAGGCAAGAATTGCAGAAAAAGCTGTATTGCCTGATGGAGATTTTGGAGAAAAAGTTTACGATCAAGTAAGAGTTATAGAACCTGGAAGTTATAGAGTATTTCGTAAAAAAGATCAAATTGATGCAATGTATGACGTTGATGATAATTCTTACATGGGCGAGTTCAGTACTGGTACTACAGATCAAGAATATAAATTAGCTGAATCTGGCAATTTTTCTTTAGGTGAAATACCTTTAGTTACTATTTATTCTGGAAAAACAGAAAACTTAGTAAGTAAACCACCTTTACTTGATATTGCATATTTAAATCTTGCACATTTTCAAAGACAGGCTGATTTAATACATAGTTTGCACGTTGCATCTCAACCAATGTTAGTAATGGAAGGATATGATG
>VTLG01008615.1_pt1 | contig 10371 bp, 15 predicted proteins | sample 4694571 | NCBI WGS metagenome assembly VTLG01 (sample SAMN12604809, study PRJNA352737) | marine metagenome | biome: ENVO:00000447; feature: ENVO:00000209|ENVO:00000569|ENVO:01000036; material: ENVO:00002151; isolation source: viral sequences binned using virsorter ... | reverse complement strand
CGCTGTCAATATACATGGCATTTTGATGAGAAGAAACCAATGAATACATTACAAGAAATCACACCCCCAAAGGTTAAAGAACCTCTATATACTAAAAGTAGCGGAGCTGTAAAAGAGTCAGACTTTATCAATGATCGCGCGAATTATATGGAACATTATAAGACTGTTATACAAGCATTAAAACTGCCCTGGAATGACGAATCATTAAAAAATAAGTATGGTATTGGAGTGCGCAATGTCAATGGGGAAGCGCAGTTAGTGTTTCGCATTGCAGAAAACCATATTAAAAGACATAAGGGTAAGCAATTTGGCGATGCTGAATGCAAAATTTACCCTGACCTTGCAGATATTGACCATAATGGCACGCTACTTATTTGTGAGGGTGAAAAGGATGCCATCAGTGCAAATTGTTATGGATTCCCGGCCATAACGATGACCTCGGGCGCTGGTGGCATTCCTAAAGATATTTCACCATTAAGGCCATTTAATAATATTGTGATTTGCTATGATGCAGACGAAAGTGGGCGCAAAGGTGCTGTAAAGCTCGCAAAAAAGTTATATCATAAGAATATTAAGCTAAAAATATTAGAATTACCTGATAAAATGGACATAACAGACTATTTTGTAGCTGGAAATAGCTTTCACGACTTGTATGGACTAATAGATGCAACAAGATTGTTTGGTACAAAGCCGGAAGACTTTGGTGGCGATCCAATGTATAAGGTTTTTGACTTTATGGACAAGTTTCAAAAGAAAGTTGAATATATTTGCGACGAAATACTCTTGGAAGATGGTAGGACTAGTGTTGCTGGTGGTACGAATGTGGGCAAGAGTCTATTTGCGCTACAATTTGGTATATGCGTGGCGATGGGAGTGCCATTTATGACCTTTCAAGTACCCAAACCAAGACGTGTATTACTGGTTCAGTTTGAAATGATGGATGCAATGGTGACGGATCGTTTAAACCCAATGGTTAATGCGCTTGTAGAAAAATACCCAGGTAAGCAAGAGATTTTAGCAGAAAATCTTACAATAGTCAGTGCTGATAAAAAACAACTGTTTGAAAATGCCTACGAAAAGATTACTGGTAACCTGACAGCTGCTTCCGAGCCATTTGATGTGCTTATTATTGACAATCTTTATACTAGTAGTAATGTAGATACAGTTAAAAATGACCAATTGCGCAATCTTATTAGCACGATTGAAGATATTAAGAAAGAATTTAACTTAGCTATATTAGTTGTCGCGCATCATAAGAAAATGGCCGAAAAAGCGGTGGCAATGGATACATCAATGGTGTTTGGTGGTAGCTTTTACTCATTTTGGCTTGATAATCTTATACAATTGGCTAGTAGTTTTCACGAACCATTGAAAGTAATGAAGATCACAAAGACCAGGACTAATAGCGAATTTCACAATGTGCCGTTAGGTATTAAACTGGTATCGGATGCGGACAAAGGGCAGTTGCTTTATGAATATCGGCAGCCATTGCCAAAAGGCGAGGTATATTGGTATCGCGAACAATCTAATACCGATGAAGACCGTGTGCTTGATAATATAAAAAGCATGGGTGATAACTTTACATATGAAGATTTAAGGCAAAGTTTAAGCGAAACATTACATATTACTAGTAGTGCAAGTGTAAGCGCATGGCTGAAAAAACTAATCAAACAAGAGCGAATTGTAAAGTTACAACGCGGCGTTTATGCAAAGAATAAGACTGATATTGAGTATTTAGTTGATTAATAGGGCGACACGTGAAGTAACTAAAGTAACTAAAGTAACTAAAGTAACTAACTATACTTACTTTACTTACTTTACTTACTTTAGTGTTAGGGTGTATGGGCATGTTTGAAAAATTGCAATCTATTCACAAATGTCCATTATCGCAAGAAGAGGACAATTTGTGCATCTTTGCGCAGCCAGTGGAAAACACAGTGCATTGTAAATTAGTGTTTGGGTGGTGGCATGATTTAGATGTGGCATTGCATGATAAGTGTTTTAATTTAATAAAAAATCGTGATCGCTTACTTTGGCGCAATCGGCAACTTAGAAAAAAAAATACCCTGCGAGGTAAAATATAAAACTAAGTAAATAGATATAATAAAGTGCCAAATTAAATAAAAAAAAGCCTGGAATGGCTCCAGGCCTTTTTTGGTTGGGGATGCTATTTATAGTAATCTATGTGTGAATAATTTCTATCTTCCAATTTTTCTATGTCTTTATATTCTGCAAAAGTGTGAGTTTCTAAGCATCTATCAACGATATATTGAGCTTCTCTAGCTTTTTTAAAAACGTCCTTAATGTCTTTCACTCTAACATAGTCCAAATCCCATTGGCATTCCCAAACTTCTTGCTCAAATGTTTTTACTTTTTTTAGTAGCTGCATTTGCGCTTTTGCCAGGTCTTTTACGTCCTGGGCCTTTTGTGCTTTTGTTTTCTTTTTTATAGCCATGCTATTTCCTTTCTTGTTTTAATCTATTAACATATCAAATATTGTTCTCTTCATTTTATTTTATATTCAAATTCCTTATCATCGTTTAAGTATTCTTCAAAGTCGTTAAATGCGTCTCTCATATAATCAACTCTAGGTGTAATAACTATTTTACCATCTACTTCTTCTATTTTTACGCCGTCAGAATGGTCTTTGAAATAAACTTCTCTTAGTAGAAATTCTATTACATCTCTACCTCTTCCATATTCTGTATCGTTCCATATATGGTCTGCAAGATGTTTTAATTGCTTAAATGGTATCTTTCTCATTTTATTTCCTCGCTTATTTTGTTATAAAAAATTACCCTGCGGCATATAATATAAAAGAGCTTGTTATTCATCAAAAAACGCACAAATAACAAACGTAAACAATATAATTATCAAAGCTGTGTAAAAATCAACCCAGCCTAAATTATTTACAGTTAAAACACGGCTAATCAAAATTACCCTATGATACATAATATAAAAATCACCCTGAGACATATAATATAAAAATGTATAAATAGACGCAATGTGGCCCAAAAAAAGACTATTTTTTATCATTTTTTTTGCACCTGGGCCAATCTGTAATAATATGCTAAAATTTCGCTAAAATATAGCGGCTTGCCATTAATCAATATTGTATCATCACTTAATAAGATATCATTGTAATTGCTAGTACATAGCGCCCGGAATACTTTAAGCGCTATTTTATTTCGTTGTTTATAATTCATAGTTAAATCTCTTTTATATAGTTGTGATTAATCCAAGCCTTGCAAAGCCTTATTAATTCATTATGCTTTAATTTGTGTTGGCAGCTATCAAAACCAGCAGCGCGCACCATTAAACCAGGGCCGCGCTTGTTTAATACGTATACGCTATAATCTGTGCCGTACCAGGTAATTAAACAATGTTTATAAATTGTTGTGTCTGCTGTTTTAAAAGTAGTGTTGTAAATATCTATTGTTGGCCGTTCGTATTTGACCGCGTACCAATACAGCGCCGTAACAACTGTTTTATCTATTAATTGCGGCGGTTTAACGTCGTATTGTAAGCGTTTTAATGTTTTGTAATGTTTTAATGCTGTGTCTTTGCTTTTAAACTTATCAAAGCCGTAACAATCTTTTTTATAATATTCTAGTAAGTACATTGTTTAACTTTTTTTTAAGTCATATTTAAAAAAACATCTTAAACGCCACAAATCCATACTTTGCTCTTTCATTGTAAACTTTAAAGCATGTAAAAACTTATGTTTTCTGCACATACGGCTATATGGCATATGATTTTGCTTTATATTTTGCTCACTTTGCCAGCAGCCGCAGCGCTTAATTTTTCTTATATTTTTTATTGAATAATGCCAGGAATAACAAGATTCATTTATTTTTATTTTACTCATGTTTTAACCTCTCTTTTTTAGTGATATATTAAACCTACTTTTTTTGTTGTTAGCATCAATAAATCATCCTTGCTACAATCTTTATAACCAGCTTTTAACAACTCTTTTTTATTATTGAATATTTTAGCGTGGTGATCTGTTGACTTAATTAAGTGGTCTTTTTTGCCGCCAACACTAAAACAAAAGACAAAATTTATAGGCGCTTCAATGCGCTTAAACAATGGAATTGCTTTTGTATATCCATAAAAAACAATATTAGAATTATTGCGCGCTATGTCGGCCCAGGCTTTTAAATATTTAAGGCTATAAAAATCTCCGCTGCTATGAATGCGCACGTATTCAACGCGCTTTTTATCTAATTCATATTGAACAACCTTTTTAAATAATTCCAGGTCTTTAGTTAATTCAAAGTTGCGCGCGTATTTGTCTTGAACTACTTTATATAAAAATGAGCCTTTATCTGCAAAACAATATTTTTTGCATATGTCGGCCCAGTGACACGTTTTAACGGCTGGCAAATTAAACTCATAAAGCCGCACGCCGTTAATATTGCCGCTGTGCTTTATCTTGCTATTAGTGTTAGTTAATACTTTATAATCTCTCATTGTCTTCTATCCTCTTTTTTTAATGTGGTGAATTAGTGCGGCTGTGCCGCGAATCGTATTTATTCTGTTAATATGCTATGCAACAGAACTAAAAAAATTATTATTAAAATCAATTGGTGTTGTGTTAATATGTCCATTGCTCTAACCTCTCTTAATTAGTTAATTGAACTACTTAAATATAACATTAATACAACGTAAAACCTAATACTTTTGTGAACAATTTATAGATAGTTGCAATGTAATAAAGCAATATAAAAAGACAATAGGCGCACTTGTTATTTATTGTTATATATTGTTATAGTGCTTACTCTCTCGTCGTGAAACATTGGATTAATAATCTAATTTAGGGCCATACCACAAGGCCAAGCATTTTTTCTCTATTCACATGCTCTCTAAAAATTTTTTCTCTTTTTGTGAACACCCCCACAGCGTTACATTAGCGCTACATGAATTGGGTTGAACTGACAGATGCAGATGCGGAACGCTTAGTCAGGGCAGTTACGCGATCAAAAGAGTATGCTAGAAAAATGGCAATTTTTCAAAGTGCCTTTTTGGAGCCTGAAGATCGCTGGTTGCAACTTGCAGCGCATGAATTATACGATGAGCTGTCACCGCGAGAACGTGAGGTATTTAAAATGCGTATTATGCAACATACATTTCCCATCATCGCAGATGCACTAGGCATTAGCGAATCCAGTGCTAAAACATACTGGCTCCGCACTATGGCTAAGTGCAGCAAGCTCTTTATGTCAACGAACAAGCTATAAGTATATGCCCAAGCCTAAGACAGCCACCAAAGAACGAATTACTGCTGAAAAAGTTCGCATGTTAGCGAGCTTTGGATGTAATTATATTGATATTGGTAAGTATTTTGGATGCGCAGAGTCCAATATCCGCAAAAAATACGCTACAGAATACCAACAAGGCAGAGAAGAAATGAAACTTTCTTTGCGCCAATTACAGTGGAAACACGCTCAAAGTGGAAATACGGCACTTCTTATATTCCTGGGAAAGAATTTTTTAAACCAAACAGACAAATCACAAGTCGACATGACTGGCAACCTGGAAGCAGTTTTAAAAGAAGTAGGGTTTCAAGGTAACCCAATGGATGATCAGGCAGATAGCTCACAAAGAGAAATTGTGGAAGCTGGTGGGATACCAGCCGACTCCGCAACAGCTTAGTATACATAACAGTACAAAGCGTTTTCGCATTAATTGTCAAGGTAGGCGCTCGGGCAAATCTTACTCAGCTGCATATGAAATACTTCCCTGGCTTTTAACACCTAATACACGTGGCTGGATTGTATCGCCTAGCTACAACCTATCGCAAAAGATTGCACGAATTATTAAAGAAGATATTATGGTTAAGCTCAAATTGCCTATTGAGAACAAGAAAGAAGTTAATGGCGATTTGTACTATATGAAACTTGCTGGATTAAACTCTGAGTTATCTGTAAAGTCAGCAGATTCACCTGAGAGTTTGATTGGTGAGGGTATTGATTATTTAGTAATAGACGAAGCCGCCGCTATGCCAAACAAACTTATATGGGAACAATATTTGCGCCCAACACTATCCGACCGTCAAGGTTGGTGCTTAATGGTTTCCACACCGCGTGGTTTTAACTGGTGGCATAAGCTGTGGTCTAGAGGGGGTGATGAGAAATTTCCTGACTGGGAAAGTTGGCAGCACTCAAGCAGTGAATCACCGTTCTTTAAAGATCAAATAGAAGATTTAAAAAAGGAACTGACCAATGAAACGTACTTACAAGAATATGAAGCTCAATTTACCTCATTTAGTGGGCGCGTCCTCCCATTTGACGCATCCACCCACGTACGAAAAAACCTTAAATACAATCCAAGTCTGCCAACCTATGTTAGTTGCGATTTCGGTTTCAGATCTCCGGCCTGTGTTGTCGTTCAAGTGGATAACAAGAGCAAAGGATTGCCAACTATCTATCAAATTGACGAAATAGCAATGGTAGAAAACATCAAAACAGAGGATTTAGCCGAGCGAGTACGCAAATTACCGTACAATGTTGTTGCGTATTTTGGCGATCCTGCTGGTGGCGGTAGGTCAAGTCAGTCAGGTATTTCAGATATACAGATATTTTGGCGCAAAGGTATGCGAGTACGTTTTCGTAAAGATGCAATGACACGTAATGTAGTTAATGGTGTATCACATATGCGTAGATGGTTTGAGGATGCAAATGGAGACTCGCATTTTTTTGTGTCTAGTAAGTGTAAAGGTTCAATTACAAGCTATCAAAATTACAGATATCCTGAGAATAGAGCAGAGCAAGCAGTTAAGGAAGAACCTCTCAAAGATGGCGTACATGATCACGTGAATGATGCTCTACGTTACCTCATTTGTAATCTTTTTCCTATAAAGAGTAGAATGGCTGGTGTAATAGATTGGTAAAACATATATGGTAACAATTCCTGATTTATCGCAAGGTGCGGTTGCAGATTCATTAAAGAAAAAACTACGCTACATTGAAGATGAGCGCGTAAGAGAACGTGATTACCTCATGGATTGGTACGAGGGTATCAATATTGAAGGTTATATCTCACAATATTTTAGTCGAGAGACATTACAACAAGCGCCAATTATAAATTCTAATATTACGCAAAGAGTCTGCGCTGTTAGGTCAATGACTTATAAGCGCCCCCCAAGAATGCGCGCTTCGGACACCTACCATGCCTCCGTTAATGTCCATAGTCTTAACGCACAGCGCAGGCTGCTTGAACGCCTGACATTTTTATTAGGTTCTATGGCATTTCGCTCAAAATGGAATGAGCTAGATCAAAAACTTGAATATGAGATACTTTCTCACTTTGAACCATTGTTTCTTGCTGGAGATAGCAGAGACAAGCCTATTGGAATATGTTATCCTATTGAGTATCAAGGTAATGCAAGAAATGATATGCCATTACATGCTGTATGGACAGAATCTCGCCCTGGATATCAGGGTGAGCATTACCTTTTAGATGAGCATGGAGCAAAAATTAGTATTAATGATGGTGATATTAATCCATATGGCGTATTGCCAGTTACATTTTGCCATCGCTACCCACCAATTAGAGATTTTAACAGCGTTAAAAACGCAATGGATGTAGCACAAGCCGATTTAGCACTAAATGTTGCAATGTTAGAACTAGAAATTGCGGTACGTTACGGCGCGATGGGGATAAAATTTGTTGCTGGTGTCGACGATGCAAGCAGGATACAGATTGGCACTGATAAAATCCTTTATTTACCCGAAGGTGCAAACTTTGGCGTTACCAATAGCGGTGGATCACTTGCTGAGATTGTAGATGCTACAAGATTTTTTGTTGAATCTACATTAAATAACAACCATATAAGAGCCAAATACGCACGAGACGACGCAGGAAATGCGCCTAGTGCAGCAAGTTTGTCAATCTTAGAAATGGAAGCTCGTGATATCACTACTGGCGAGAAAGAAGATACCTGGAGGCCCTGGGAGCAAAAGCGCTATAAAGTAGATAGAGAAATTCTGAAAGTAGAAGCAGGAGTAGATGTTGGCGAAGAGTATTCAGTTGACTTCTTAGAGCCAAATTATGCTCTCACCCCTGATACTGAGATTGCATTATGGACATGGCGTTTTGAGCAAGGGTTAGCAAGTAAAATTGACTATTGGGATTATATGAATCCGGATGGATCAAAAGACCAGCGTGAAGAGTTTATAGCAAGTCTTAATGAACAGCCTAAAGAAGAAGAAGACCAACCAGTAAATCGATTATTAAATAGATTGCAAAATGCCAATTGATGAGGCTCTAGAAGCATATTTAGCAAGTTTAGACCAAGCTCAAGACAATTTTTTAAATGATATTGAGCAATTAGAGCAAGATGGTTTATCCGCAGAGGAAATACTACTATTTATTGCAGCGTTAGATATTTCAACATATTTTATTGAAGACTTGCAGCTGTCTCAAGGTATTAGTGCTTATATGGCTGCTAGTGATGCTATTTTAGACAATTTACCTTTTTTTGGTGCTACTACTGAAGCAAAACTGGTAGCATTAAGAAACATTCAACAAACAATGGTATTAAATCTAACTAATAACATTGCCAGTAATGTACAAGTCACCATAGCTCAAGGAGTGGCTAATAATTTATCTAAAAATGAAATAAAGGCATTGATGACAAGCATGATTGGTAGTAATCGACCGGATGCTGTCATTACGACAATGCTAGCAACATATGAACAAAGCGTAATTGCTACAATGGCTGAAGATTTACCTGAGAATACTTTATGGGAGTACATAGGCCCTCGTGATGATAAAAATCGCGCAGTATGTAGGCAATATTTAAATCAGTCACCACTTACAAAAAATGAAATTACATCAATTAAATCAGATGGATTTATTTTTAGAGGTGGATGGCGCTGTCGTCATCAATGGGGGGTAGTTGATGGCTAAAGAAAAAATACCAGGACTATTACGAGGATTATTAAAATTTAAAAAAGAAAACTTGGCTGAATTTGCTGATAAAATTCGTAATACACATATTGCTCAAACTCGTCAAGGTATAGACGCATTTGGTAAGCGTTTTAAACAATATTCTAAATCATATGCAAGTAAAAAACGCAACAAAGGATTTGCAAAGCAAATTAGCACACAAGTAAATCCTCCAAACTTAACCTTAACTGGTAAAATGTTAAGCAAATTTCAAGTTATTTCAACAAAAACTGCTCCGGAATTACAAATTAAATATGGTATCAAGCACAATCAAGATGGTCATAAACTAGCAAAGAATAATAAGACGCGTGTCATCGCTGGGAGTAATAGAGTAGGGCCAATGGTGCAAAAAGAGATAGTAAATATGTTTGCTAAGAATACTCAAAAAAATTTAAAAAACATTTCACGCCAACGATTAAAGTTCATGTTGTAATGAAAAGGAGACAGTATGTCTGAAGATAATGTGCAGAGCGCACCTGGTGAGCAAACTTTTGCAGAGCGACCACCAGTAGAAAAAGCAGTTGCTCAAGAGGCGGTGGCCGAAGATACACAGGATCAACCAACTAACCCTGAAGTTGGAGATTTGATTGCAGAGTCAAAGAAGTACAGGGCGAGAAGTCAAAAAGCAGAAGCAGAACTTGCTGAAATGAAGAAAAAAGCAGAAGCTCAACGTAATAAAGAGTTAGAAGCTAAACAAGAGTGGCAAACTCTTGCGGAAGAGCGCGCTGCTAGAATTGCAGAGCTTGAACCAGTAGTGGAGCGAGCAAAGCAAGAAGAAGCAGATATGCGAGAGCAGTTACTTGCTGACTTTAGTGTAGAAGATCGTGAGACATTTGGAGATTTGCCTATAGCAAAACTTCGAGCGTTGCATGATAAAATCATTCAACAGCCTAAGATACCAATAGCCAATAATCCTGCTATACCAGTAAATGAAGTTCAAGAAGATTGGACACAGATGAGCGATAAAGATAGGAAGAAAAACTGGAGCAAGATTATTGAGGGGTATCAGAGAGCTAAAAAATAATAAGGAGCTATAATGGCTTATACCGCTTTTAGTGGAGACGCAACTCAAGGAACAGGATCGCATCTTGATGTATTTATTCCTGAACTATGGTCAGATGGTGTCTACCGCTATTTTGAAAAGAACCTAGTATTAAAACCATTTTTTGACGACTACAGTTCTCTTGTACAAGGTGCTGGCGATGTATTACACATCCCTACTATGCAAGAAGTTGCTAGTGCAGATAAAAATGCTAATACTGGTGTTGTTTACTCAGTAAATACAGAAACAGACATCGACCTTGCAATCGATCAGCATAAATATGCTGCAAAGCTATTTGAAGATATTGCAATGATACAATCAAACGAGCAATTGTTTGATAAGTATGCTCAGTCTATGGCATATGCACTTGCGAAAGC
>VTLG01017271.1_pt1 | contig 10374 bp, 21 predicted proteins | sample 4694571 | NCBI WGS metagenome assembly VTLG01 (sample SAMN12604809, study PRJNA352737) | marine metagenome | biome: ENVO:00000447; feature: ENVO:00000209|ENVO:00000569|ENVO:01000036; material: ENVO:00002151; isolation source: viral sequences binned using virsorter ... | reverse complement strand
TTTTCTCCCTCTATGCAATAGCGTTTCATATTAGAGTTCTTTGCTACTAGGCAATCATCAAGAATTGCGCTTCCTCCTGAGGATTGAGATAGGCCATCATAAACTGCACGTTCTAATTTTTCTAAGTCACCTTTATTTTTTTCAATCACAAACACAGGAGCGTTTGCTTTTAATTTGTTTGCATTCTTTCCTGTTCCAAAGTGTTTTTTAGGTCTGGGGAATAAAAATAGAATGCTGATTTCAATTGCTCCTGATAATGGTTCACCATCGTAGTCTCTTAAAGTTGCCTCCTTAACGGATTCTCTCCATGGCATCACCCTTGGAGAAGCTTCTATAAAATAACCATTACCTAAACTTCTTTTACTCCCTTGAGGAGCTGGGATTCCATAGGCTCTAATTTTGATCATTGAGCCTAACTACATTTTCAGGAAGTTCATTTACTTGTCTGTCCAAAGTTTTAAATTTTTTTAGTAATTCCTTATGTGCTTTTCCTGAGGTCATATGGTCATAGCCTCTGATCTCATGAGCGCCCAATAGATATGGGAAATTTCATGGTTCTCCATTCTCATCAAAGCGCTTTTATATTCGATAGCTCTAATTCTCATTTCTTTGCCTCATTAAAAATCCAACTAAAGGATTCAGTAAGAGTTGCAACCCCTCTTGCTTTTTCTTCTTCTTGAAGCTTTTGTATTGCGTCTGTATATTTCCATCTTTTCACTTCCCTCCTTTCAACTAATACTTCTCCTATTGCAAATTTATTTTCTTCTGCATCTTCAAATTCTTCTAAACCATTTTTTTCATAATGATCTTTGAATTTGATCATTAACTCTTTTTCTTTTCTGATCAATTCATTCTTCTTCAATTTGACTTCATTGAGTTCTTTTGAAAGGTCTTTAATGTTGATCATTTTCGGTTCTTGTGTCCAAGGTAAAAGATTGTTCGAGGTTGTTAAGTCGCCAAGCTTTGGCTGCTTTTCTTTCTGCATCGGTTGGTTCATGATCGGGTACAAAATCGGGGCAAATGTCGTTTGGGTAAATTCCTTTCTTACGGTTTTCCAGGAACCCATAAGGAAGATCTTTCACTGTGTTGGGTTTGGTAATAGTCATTTGGAAGTCCAACACTTCTGGCCTCCTCCTTAAGAGGAAAACTAGAAGGCGGGTTAGTGGAGAGAGATTCTGCATATTTAAAAAGTGCGATAGCAGGAACGTATGCAAGAAGTAAAAGAAAAAGATTCAATCTTCTCCTGATTCTATTTTGCTTAAGGAGGCTTAATTTATTCATTGAAAATTATGCTCCGATTGAAATCTTTGCCATGCGGCGGTCCAGGCGTGGGAGCAAGTAATAGTTCCTTGATTTGGAACTACTATTGTTTTTCCTGGCCTGCACCAAATCGTTCTACATTCATCAGGAACAATTCCTGTTGTTGTTTTTAAAAGGTGTAAATATCCTCCGAGCTGGGCTTCTGTTGGATATTTGTCCCTGTCAATACTGCTTTGAGTTTTCAGATCAAGAAGAATTAATTTTCCTTTCCAATAGCCAAGAGCATCAAAAGAACCTCCAAGAGAAATACTTGGATCACACATAGAAAACTCTGTTGCTATGGGGTGAAAAGCTTGAATAAATTTATGATCAAATAATGGTTTAATCCAGTCTTTAAACTCTGGCCAAAAAACTACTTTTTCATGGTTCAGTAATTGATTAAAAGCTTTGTGAATATCAAGGCCTTTAAATTCCCAATTAGGTCTTTGCTTTTCTATTGCATCTTTTTCTGCCTGAGATTTCAATGCCCATAGCACTCCAGTCACAGTTAATTTCATCACCTCATTAGAAGGCAAATGAGTATACTTATGAAGTTCTTGATCAAGCTTTACTTGTTGGGGTTTTAGTTGTTCGATTGTTTCCATTTAAAAAATACCGTTGCTTAGGGTGAATGTATTTAGGCAGCTAGATCTTTTGGATCTGGGAAAGCTTCCACTTTCTCAACTACTTGGCCAGACATAGCAAGCCATTCTTTTCTGTTTCCTTCTATCCATTCCTTGCACAGATTTCTATGGCTTGGCCGCCCTGGGTAGTTCATGGTTGGGGCCGGAAATGTGTCATAAGAATCGTTTCCATCTCCTACATATTTAGGAATTTTATGAGTTGGATTTCTTCCGTCTAATGGATTACAGGAATCGAATCTAGACTTTTCTATTTCAATCCAACCAGGAGAAGGTTGATCAAAATCTTCAATAGTTGCTTTTCCAGATGCAACTAATCTTGCAAGAACTTTTCCAGCTCCAGAGCTAATAAGTTTTTCCATTATCCAAACCCCCTATTACTTTTTTTAAGTTTGATTTTTGGTTTCTTTCTTATTGAAATTTTTGGGGCATTGAAGTCTCTATTTGCTGAGACATTAAATTCATTTGATTTCATGTTTCCAGGGATGTGATCTTTAGGCATTTTCAAATTCTCCTTTTCTAAATCTTGCTTCTAGCTTGACTCTTGCGGTCATGTGTTTTCTTTCTTCTTCTGTGTATTGAGCAAGGAATTTCTTTTTCTCTTCCAACTTCCAATCTTGCAAAAGCCAAGGTTCATGGAAAACTAATTGCTTTTGTGTCTCCCTAACTTTTTCTCTGACATCAGAAATTGTTTTTAACTTTGGGTACTGTTCAATCATTTCGTTCATAAATTCATACGATTTTTTTAATGCGTCTAAATCCATTACTGCATCCTCCGACCATTGAAATAAATTTGGTTTCGATTACTGGCAGTGTGAAAGACAACTCCTGTTCTATCAATAGTCCTTTGCCTTTCTATTTCTTCTCTCTCTGTTCTTACTCTTCTAACTGCTTCATCAAAGCCTTGCTGATATGCCTTTTGACATTCTTTATTTACAATTTCCTTTACCTTCTCAAGAGTGAAAGGTTCATTACCTTCTGTATATAGAAAGACTTGTAAACCATTTTCTTGAATTTGTTTTACAAATTTCAATGCAGCTACAGCAGATTCATTTTGATTTGAGTTTTTAGTGGCTAATCTATAAAACTTTTTTAGTTTTTCTAGTTGATGTTCATTCATTTATTTACCCTCCAATTTTTTAATTCGTTCTTTCAATATCTTTGATTCTTCTTGCAGTAGTTTTATCTCTTTATAATTTCTATCTTCAATAGCTTCTCTTTCATAAAACCCTTGGGTTACTTCACTATCTAGTTTTTGTATTAGTACAAGGAGGCTAGTTAGCCCAATAATTGAATTACCTACTAAGTCATCTAGCGTGACTAAATCTTCTGGATTCTCAAGCTCTTTACAATCTAGTCTTTTTTTTAAGTCCTCATGAAGAAGAGATGTTCTTTCAGAACATAGCTGTAAAAGAGATTCCCAAGTGTCATCTTTTGCCAGCTTTTTCCATCTAGTTTCAGTAGTGACAGATTGTAATTTTTGAATATCTAAATCTTTCATTTATTTACCCTCCAAAGTTGCTAATACACCTTTTCCTGTTAATTCAGGTTTCTTTAAATCTTCTCCTTTTAGATAAGGGCTTTTTACTTGAGGGTTGAATTTATGGCCCATCTTCATACGATGTTCCAAGTCTTGTTTTAAGCCCCATGAATAATTGGGCATCTCGTTCTCCAGGCGAAATAAATACCTGAGCATTGAAATATGAACAGCCAAATCTTTGGATGGCTTGGGGTCCATTAAATACTGGTTAGAGGCATAAGCCCACATCTGGTCAGACACAACATCCTTAACTAATTGAGGAAGTGTTAACCAAAGAGTGGCTAAATCTTCTGAATCAAGACTCTTTCCATAAGGCGAAATCTTGTAAGTGGTTTTTAAAACCTGAGTAAATACTTTTGCTTGCATGATTAATAAAGTGAGGGTGCATTGTCCATTGCTTCAAAATCCAATTCTTTCTCTTGCCTTTTTATGACTCTTGGCAATCCAAATTGTTCATAATTGGAAAGCGTGATTGATTTCCATTTATTGGCTATAGCTAATTCAAGTTGAGCCTTAGCTACATCAAAACCATATTTGTCCTTAACACCTAAAACCCCTTTACGACCACAAAGCAAAGCCCATGCCTGCTTTGACTTAGACCCTGGCTTAACTACCCAATAGCTATCAATTAATGGTTTAAGTTCTATTAGTGGTTTTGGAACTAAATTTTTATTGTTTCTCTTATTGTTAGTTTTAATGATGGCATACCCGTCAAGGCCTTTCAAAACTAACTCATTCACAAAGCTCTCTTTGTTGAGATGAGAAGGTAGTCGTGCGTTAACTTTTTCTTCCACCGCAGGAGATATGCGTGGCCGGTATGGTCTTTTTCTGTCGCCAAGTAGGGGCATGGTATGAGCCTGTTATGTGCCGAATGTCTCCCCATTATGCCCCAAGAATGCCCCAAGGTCAATTATTCCTCCAGAATAAATTTCTACAATTCTTAACACTGTTATCATAGAAGCATCAAAGCAGGGTTCCTTATGAAACTCTCCACCGAACAAATCAAACAAAGCCTTATCCATTCTGGAGAAGATCCTTTTCAAATTGCTGCTGAAGCCATTGAAAGAGGTGATAGATTGCTAGCCCACACCCAAAGACTTGAAGAGATTATTCAAAACTCTTCCCTTAAGAATTAAGGATTCTCCTGATCATCCAGCTCTTGCTATTTGTATGGCTACAGCCAGCCATCTTTGCTAATTCTCTTTTACTCTTACTCCTATAAATTTCTTCCAGTTGTGGATCAGTAATAATTCTTTTCTCTGGTGATCTATAAACAAATAAAGATCCAATCCCTTTCATCAACTTCCTAGCCCATTTAAATAAGAAAAACTTTTTTTTAAAACTTCCTTTGCTCATTCTCCTGCACCTGACATCGTGATTTTGCTGCACATCTTGTATTCACTTTTTAAAATATCTTTTCCATCACATCCTTCTCGATAGCATTTCAGCGCTTGCCATTCCAATCCATATACCCTCCTCTCATGACCATTAGGACATTTAATTACAGCTCCTTGGCTTGGTAATCTCTTTCCTTTTTCGATTGGAATAAATACATTTACTGTCAATTCTTTATCCTTTTTTTTATCAAAGTATACCCATCCTTAGGCATAATGAAATCTTTTCTAGTACTCTGTTGTTATTAGCCTTTATTCTTCAGAGTGACAAAGAAAGGTAAGAAAGGAACTAAATATGAAGTCAGCTCTAGAATTTCTGCTGTTTATGGACTCTTAGCATCGGCAGCAAGTAGACAAGAAATTATTCTTCATTGTTCAGAAAAATTCAACGTTTCAGAGCGCCAAGCTGATACTTATATAACAAGAGCTAGAGAACAAATTTCAAAAGATTGTGAATTATCCAGACCTGCTTTTTTAGCTGAGTGTTTAACACGTCTTAGAAATTATGAAAAGGCTGCAATTAAAAGAGGTCATATTCAAGTCGCTGTAAATTCTGTAAGGCTTCAAGCTGAATTGGTTGGCATTGCTTCATGAGTCTTTTATTAGACTCTTGCCCTGGTGGATTACTTTTAGAACCGCCTGAACCTGCAACATCTAATTTTGATTACTTAGCTCTATCTCAAAAACTTTATACAAATCTCACTGAACCACAAAAGTTGGTTTATGACGCTGGAGTTAGATTTACATATCTTTGTTCTGGAAGAAGATTTGGAAAAACTTATTTAGCAATTACCAGATTAATTAATTGGGCTATCGAAAAGCCAGGTGGCCTTTTTTATTATGTGACTGCTACCTATCGGATGGCAAAACAAATTGCTTGGATTCAGCTAAAGCAGATGGTTCCAATGGAGATATTTGCATCAAAAAACGAAAGTGATTTATCTGTAACTCTCACTAATGGATCAACTATTTCTCTAAAGGGTGCAGAAGATCCAGACAAATTAAGAGGAGTTTCTCTTTCTGGAGTTGTTGTTGATGAGGCGGCGTTTGTCAGGGAAGATGCTTGGACAATGGTTTTAAGACCAGCTCTTTCTGATCAACAAGGCCCAGCTTGGTTTATTACAACACCCGCTGGATTGAATTGGTTTGCTGAGGCATGGGATGCAGCAGAAGATGATGATGATTGTGCAACCTTTTCCTTCACAACCGTAGAAGGCGGTCACGTTTCTAAAGAAGAGGTTGAAGCTGCAAAAAGAACATTAGACAGTCGAACTTTTAGCCAAGAATATGAAGCCAGCTTTGTTAATTTGGTTGGTCGGGTTGTTCCAGACTTTGATGAAAATAATATTTCTGATGAAGTAAAAGATTTAGGTGGTGAACTTTTAGTAGCTGCTGACTTTAACGTTTCACCAATGCACTGGGTTGTATGCCAAAGAATTGGTGGTGATCAACTACATGCCATTGATGAACTGCATATAAAAGAAACCCATACAGAAGAAGCTTGCTCCGAATTGCTAAGACGTTATCCAAATAGAGAAATTAAGGTTTATCCAGATCCAACTGGTAATGCTAGAAAAACTTCTGCTGGTGGTGTCACTGATCATGGCATCCTAAGAAATAGAGGCCTGTGGGTTAATCCAAATAGAAAGCCTTATGGACAGAGTGATAAAAGAAATGCTGTTAATGCAATGGTTATGGATGCAGAAGGGACAAGAAGATTCTTTATCAATCCCAAATGCAAACAGACAATTAAATCACTTAGGAATTTGACCTTTAAAGAGGGAACCAATATGCCGGATAAGGATTCAGGTTGGGATCATGGTTGGGATGCTTTAAGTTACTTGGTACTTGGAGCCTTCGATAGAGTTAAGCCCTGGAAGTCTGGCAAAGCAAAAGCAAAAGTTGCTCAGATTTGGTGATGTACGGTCCTTCCCATTGTGCTTCCTTAAGGGAAACAGTATACTAATATCAGTTGGGGGGTTCTAGAGCCAGCGCCAACCCGAAGAGACTGCTCATAGACTCGTTATCACTGAGAGCCATCGAAGGATGCAAAACTTGAGCTTTAATGATCATCTTGAGCCATATCAACAGATCTTGAAAACGCCTCCATGATCAGGGGGCTTTTTTAATGGGATTCATTAGAATTAGTTTGCTGTTTATCTATGCAATTTATTTTTTAAGCACTTGACGGGAATTAGATCTTAAACCTCTTGGCTTTATTGCTAAGGGGTTTTTATTTGTTGGTTTTTTCTTTCAGCATCCCGACTTCAACCTCAAGTGCATTGAGTCTTTTAAATATCTCAACAGTGAACTCTTCTTTTCTTCTCCCACTTTGACTAGCCATCATTGCAAGACATGTAATAACGGCTCCTAAAACAGCGGCAATGATTTCATTCATTTTTTAAGAGGCTTTTCCATTTACGGTAGGTTTTTAAATCTTGTTTTAGGTTTTTGATTTTCCTATAGGTTTCCAGCTCTTGGCCTAATCCAATAAAAAGGCCATTTGTTCTTTTGTCCAGGTGATACATCTTCTCTATCAAGAATGCTCTTTCTGCATTTTCCTGAACGCTAATTTTTTTGGTCATTCAATAATATTAATCGTCAGGAAGAATGATAGATGACATTACACGCTTTCTATATTCTTCTTTTGATACCCATTTCAAATAATGATTTTTATGGGTTTCAATATCGTGGCCCATTGCCAAAGCAGCCTGAGAAATATCTACGTGTTTAAATCTTGGACTTGTTGCCAAAATTATGGCATAGGTGTGTCTCAGGTCATAGCATCTAATTTGTTTTTCAATTGCTTCTGGCTGATGTTGTCCTCTTGCATCAGGAACACTAGCGGCCCATTCAGGTAAAACTTGCCTCAATCTGTCACCAATGAACTCTCCAAGCTTTTTATTGTTCATGCAAATTCCCTGATCAGTTGGATCTTTTGAATCCCAATCTTTTGATGGATCATGTTGGCTAACTATTCTAGGTTTTGCTATTTCATGCAATTGTTTTTGGCATTCTTCAAATCTGTTCTTTAGGCCATAGCGCACAATCCAGGATTTATATAAAGGGAAGACCCAATGTTCATATTTAGATTTTGTTCTCCAATAGCCAGGGACATAAACCCAACCAAATTGAATACCTTCTTCTTTGTTTTCTTCTGTGATATTAGAAACCCAATGAAGTTCATGATTTCTCAATCCGTAATTCATAAGCATGGCCAAACACCATTGCTCTAGTTTGTATTTAGGCCATAAGTTGTCCAAATATTTTTCAGCTTCTTTTTGAGTTGGGATTCCTCTAATTTCAACTTTCTTTCCACTGGTTAATTTGTTTTGGCTGTTAATCCTTTCATTGTGGAGATTTCTAAGGTCTTGATATTTCTTTTCAGTTAGCCAAGTAGGTTCCTGATTTTTATTATCTGCTTTTTTTAGAGCCTTAATTATTTGCTTGATAGTATCTAATCTATTTCTGCAAGCACTAGACCCAAGCTTTTTAATTGTTACCCAGTTCTGTATAGCATCAAAATTTCTAGGAATATCATTTCTTTTTAAGTCATTCAATCCAGCCCAAAGGTTAACGGTTGAACCTTCTTTCATTCTTAAAGGCCAATCATCCTTGCAAGCTTTTTCTATCTCTGCCCATGAAGGAAGAATTGTTTTTGTAGTTTCTTCTTTTTCAGTGGTTACTCCTGCCCATTCTTTTTGGTCAGTAAGAATGCAGGCATCAAAAACTTTATTTATATCAATAGGATTATCAGTTCTTAATGGCTTACATGAAATCCTTGTTTTGGCTATTTGATCTCGAACATATATGAAAGGAGACTTGGAATCTTTGTCTAATCTCCATCTTGTTCCAGCTCTTTTTAGATCTTTTTTGTATTCAGGCCAAGTTCTAAGAATTAAGGCCATTTTAAAACTCGTAAAAAACTCGTAAAAAATCTCCCCAAGTATAACCATCTATCACCAACTATCACCAACTATTTAATAGAAGAGAAGCAAATGTATTCCTTGAAATCCCTTTGAGGCATTAAAAAAGCCCCTGAGGGCTTTGTTTTTTATTTGGTGGCGGGGGCAAGATTTGAACTTGCGACCTTCGGGTTATGAGTCCGAACTTTATTTCTGTAATCCTTTGGTATCATTAGGGTAGGTTTTGGCTTTCGTAAAAAACTCGTAAAAATGGCTTTAAAAGATTGGGTGCCTCAGGTAAGGAAAGCTTTAGATCAAGCGTTAACTGATCATATCGCTCTTACACAGGGAAAGCTATCTCAAGCAAACCCAAAAGATACTGGCCGGATGGCTTCAAGTTGGTTTGTTGGAAAAGATCAACCTGATTTGCAAGTAAGGGATAAAGATTGGGGTAAACCTGCCAAAAGAAAATATCCAGGTGGTGTTGGAACTGAAGGAGTAATTGTTGAACCTGGAGTAATGAAATTAGATATTCCTTATTATCAAAAGAAAATTACTTCTGATTCAAATTGGTATATTTCTAATAATCTTCCATATGCTCAAAGAGTTGCATATGATCCTGTTTATGCAAAAGGAGCGCCAGGTGGTGTTGCTTGGTTTACAACAATTGCAACACAACAAAAAAACGATTTAAAAAAACGCATCCTTAAAGAACTAGGAAAAATCAAATGAGTTTACAAACAATTAGATCTTTATTTGAGAGAAAAATGACAACAGCTTTTGCTGGTCTTTCTCCATCTGTTCCAGTGATGTATGACAACGTTCAGGAGGAACCCCCAGGGGGAGCAAATACAGAATACGTTCAATTAATTGTTAGTTTTCCATCTATAAGTGAGCCAGTTGTAACAAAAGCAGAAAGTGGAATAGAAGTAATTAGAGGAAGCGTTCAGGTTAGTTGTTACGGACCAAAAGCAAAAGGAATGAAAAGATTAGAAGAAATGGCAGTCTTAGCAGCCTCAACTTTGAACACATTAAAAACAGAAGATACAACGATTAGAGCAAGCGTTGGAGAAATCAGTGGACCTGTTCCTGTGATCAATTCAAATAATCCACTTGCATTGGTTACTATTTCAGCTCCATTTATTGCAAAAGGTTAAGCCTCCTTAGGGTTAATATAATGTTATTGGTTAGCCCTAGCCAAAGCCCCAAGCCCCAAAAGAAACGCCCTCAAATTGTTTTTTATTAGGTAATTCAAATGCCTGTAGCTTGTTCCTCTACGGCTTTAACTGGCCAAGAGGGTTCTATTTACTTTTCTCCTGCTGGCACTAAATGGTGTCTCCAAGATTACACAGATTTCCCAAGTGGTGCTAATGGAGTAACTGTTCCATCAAATCACGATTTCAGGGTTAATGATCCTGTTAAGTTTTCGGTTGTTGGAGTTGCCACTCTTGATGGCAACCTTACAGCGGGTACTACCTACTACGTGATAGCAGTTACATCTACCACAATCAAAGTTGCCACTGCTGTTGGTGGAACCAATATCACTATGGCAGGAACTGGAGGAACTGGATCAGCAGATAAATCTGGGCATATAA
>VTLG01012085.1_pt1 | contig 10374 bp, 13 predicted proteins | sample 4694571 | NCBI WGS metagenome assembly VTLG01 (sample SAMN12604809, study PRJNA352737) | marine metagenome | biome: ENVO:00000447; feature: ENVO:00000209|ENVO:00000569|ENVO:01000036; material: ENVO:00002151; isolation source: viral sequences binned using virsorter ... | reverse complement strand
GAAGAAGCATGCTTGATGGATGACTATCTTGTAGATGTGGAGCTTATTCCCGATGCCTAAAAAGAAACCTTACTTTCCAAATTACGCAGAACAAGTACGTAATGCACCTGATGAAGTATTCCGTGATATGGATGGTGATCTATTACCATTCGATGACTTCATGGATTCAAAGTTTGGTGGTGCATTATTACCAGTTGGTATTGTTTGTATGATCCGTGAGCATAAAGCTAACGGTAAAATCAAAGAACATATATACCAACGCAGACATGCTGCTAATAAGAAGATCAGGCAGCTATGGTTAGCTGGCCATTCATACACTCTTATTGATCAGGATCACTGCGAACATATTAACCCTACTGCTATTCAATACGATGACCCACTCGCCTAACCGTACAATGGATGATATCATTAGTTATGAGAAGCAGGCGCTTGACTTGCTTCCACTAGATCATCCACATTATGAAGAGATAAAAGAACTCTTAACCGATCAAATCAATGACGAGATAAGAGATTATGCCTACACCCGCACAGATTGAAGAACAAGTTAAACTTGAAAGAGATCAAATTGCTCAAGGACTTAAACGACTACGTAAGAATACGTGTCAGCTTGAAGAGAAGAGTTATGCGTCTGCTACAGTATATGGTATTGCTTCGATTGATACATTGTTACCTCTTGTTGTTGAACGTATTCAAGATACAACCAATAGAATCAAGGAAGGTAAAACAGGTAGATCATTTAAAGAAATACAACAATACTTAGCTGATCTTGAGCCACTAGCTGCGGCTGCTATTGCATGTAAGTTAACCTTTGATAAAGTGTTCAGTCACAAAGAAGGTAGTAATCAAATTGTTAAAGTATGTGAAGCTATAGGCCATGCAGTAGAGGATGAATGTCAAATGAGACATTATGAGACTGCGGCACCAGGCTTATTAACTGTACTTAAAGAGAACTATTGGCATAAATCTATTGGTACTCACCAGAAAATTGTTGTGATTCAAACATTAATGAATCGATACAATGTAAATAAGTGGGTAACATGGGGTTCATCTAATAGAGTTAAGTTAGGTGCTTGGTTACTTGACTGTATAATGGTAACTAGTGGTTGGTTCTACAAAGATAAAAGAAGAGAAGGTAGAAGAACAGTTAATTATGTTGTACCTACACCTGAATTCATCGCTATCAAGGACAAGGTGATGCAAGACAGTGAGCTCTTTGCTCCACTTGCTTGGCCAATGTTGATAGAACCTAACGATTGGGGCGAAAAGCCAGGTGGTTACTTGCTTAATGAGGTCATGCGAGGGCATGAGATGGTTAGGCGGGGCGATCACTTGCCTATACAGGGAGAAACACCAATCGCTTTCCTGAATAAGATTCAGAAAGTGGGATACCAACTTAACACTTTCACTGTAAATGTAGCTGAACAGCTCGGTGAGAAAGGGATAGCAGTAGGTAAGTTTATACCTATTGTTGAAATGTCTCTCCCACCCAAACCTCCAGACATAGCAGACAACAAGGACGCTCGTAAGAGTTACCGGAGAGCTGCTGCGGAGGTTATGAATAAGAATGCTAATGCCTTCCGTCGTTCATGTAGAACAAGGATGACTATGGAGGCAGTGAGGAGGTTTAAGGATAAAGAGTTCTTTATTCCTTGGTCTTTTGATTATAGAGGTAGAGCATACCCTATACCTGCATTCTTAACACCACAAGATACTGATTTCGGTAAGTCATTGATAAGATTCTCTAATGAATCACCTGTGACTCACGAAGCGATGGAATGGTTATCCTTCCAATGTGCCACTACCTATGGTCTTGATAAGGCTACTATGGAGGAAAGGTTACAGTGGACTAAGGATAATATATTCACAATCACACGTGTAGCGACTGATCCTATAGATAACATAGGGGATTGGGAAGGAGCTGAGGAACCTTGGCAATTTCTAGCTGCATGTGATGAGTTTTATCACTGTGTTCTCTCTGGAGACCGTAAGACTACTGGACTACCTGTAGCAACAGACGCTACATGTAGTGGTCTACAGATCCTAGCTGGCTTAGCTAGAGATAAAAAGACAGCCGAACTCGTCAACGTGCTGCCTGCTGATAGACCGCAAGACGCATACCAGGTTGTGGCTGAGGTATCCAAATGGAATATACCTGACCGTCTCCGAGATATTTGGGATCGGAAGTGCGTTAAACGTACTGTCATGACAATTCCATACAATGCCAAACCTTTTTCCAACCGTACCTACATTAGGGACGCACTATTGGAGAAAAATATAGAGATAGACAAAGATGAGCTGACACAGACTGTTCAAGCTGTAAGAATGGCTATGGGCAATGTTGTACCAGGACCAATGTCTGTCATGAAATGGATAGAAGACGAAGTGGCTAAATGCATTACACGTGGTATGGCTGAGATAGGATGGGTAACACCATCAGGTTTTATAGTTCATCAACGTATAATGAAGAAGAAGGTAGAGGTCTTAGACCTTAAACTTCTAGGTCGTTGTCAAATACGTGTAGCAACAGATGAAACAGATAAAGTAGATAGGGCTAGACATAAGGCTGCTACGGCACCTAATTTAATTCATAGCCTCGATGCTAGTTTATTACATCTCAGTGTACAACGTTTTGATAAACCTATCGCTTTAATACATGACTCCGTGTTATGTAGAGCTACTGATATGTCAATATTGTCTAGTATAGTAAGAGAAACCTACATGGAACTCTTTGCTAAGCAAGATTACTTAACCGATTTCGCTGAACAAATCATGGCGGAAACGAAACCACCGATTATAGGAGACCTTGAACCGTCAACTGTAATTGATTCCACATACTTTTTTTGTTAAATGCTTTACCCATCATTATTTGATAGCTTCTTTGCACCTACTAGAGTTATTGTTGTCTCTGAAGAGAGGCTCAAGGCTGCTGAACAAAAGGCAAGGAGGGAACAGCTTGAAGCTCTGGATAACAGAATTGAAGAGCTAACTAACTATCGTACAACTCTATCCGCAGAGATTCAGAAATTAGAACCTGCTAAGGCAGGCGCAGATCTGGATGCATTGGATGGAGGCACACACGATGGCTAGAAATATACATGTAACTGAAAAACCAGTAACACTTGAGGGATTCCAAGCAGTACTAGAACCTAGTAAGTTTGGTTACTCACTCTCGGCTGTGGTTGATGGTAATACTATCGACAAGCTAGAAACAGAGAGGGCTGAAGTTCTTAAATGGGCTGAGTCTAAGCTCAAAAACCCTAAACGAAGTACTCTTAAACCAGAACCATGGGAAGAGGTAGCGAAAGGGAAATATAAAATTAAATTCTCTTGGAATGAAGAGAAAAAACCTCCTGTAGTTGATACAGAAGGTTCACCTGTAACTGATACTAAAACACCGCTTTATGCAGGATCTACTGTTAAACTGGGTTTCTATCAAAAGCCTTATATTCTACGGGATGGGGTTACCTATGGTAGTAGCCTTAAGTTGGTTGGTGTTCAAGTTGTCTCAGTAAAAGGAGAGGCTGGCGTTGATGCCGGTGATTTAGATACAAACGAGGTAGCTGAGTTGTTTGGTACTACAGCAGGATTTAAAACAGCCGATCCTAATGTCACACCAACCACCAATGTAAATGACGACGAAGAAGACTTCTAGATATAGATCAAAATTAGAGGAGAGAGTTGCTGAATTACTTGATGCATTAAAAATAAGCTATGAGTACGAATCAACTAAGGTTCCTTACATTATTCAGCATCATTATTGCCCTGATTTTGTGCTCCCAAACAATGTCTATTTGGAAACAAAAGGATACTGGGATCCAGCAGATCGACGCAAAATCCTTGCTGTAAAGAAAGATAATCCAGATTTAGATCTAAGGATGGTCTTTCAAGCACCTTACAACACAATATCTAAAAAAAGTAAGACAACCTATGCTATGTGGTGTGAACGGCATGATATACCATGGTCGTCTTTCCATAATATTCCACTCGAATGGTTAATATGACCGAAAGCGAGTTTGTGAGGCACATGCCTTGCGAGAGTTGTGGCTCGTCTGATGCTAAATCTTTATACTCAGACGGGCACACCTTCTGCTTCGTATGTCATCATAGGACAGCAGGAGATAGCGAAATTGTTCACAATCACATGTCGAAAGATGTCCACCTCAAAGGAACAGCCGAAAGGCTCAACAAACGAAAACTCTCTGAAAAAACAAATCAGTTCTATAGGATTTTCAGAGACGGAGCAACTCTACGCTTCCCATATTTTACAAGCGATGGAGTTCTTAAAGGATGTAAAATAAAAAACAAACAAAAAATTTTCACCTATGAAGGAATTTCCACTGATACCTTATTTGGTCAGCATTTGTTTCCTAGTAGTGGTAAACGTATTGTTATTACTGAAGGTGAGCTAGATGCTGCTTCGTGCTATGAAGCAATGCCTGGTTGGCCAATGGTATCGTTACCCCATGGAGCTGCGTCGGCCAAAAAGGATTTACAAAAACAAATCCCATTACTACAGGGCTATGAAGAGATCATACTCTTCCTTGATGGAGACGAGGCAGGCCGTAAGGCGACGGAGGAGGCGGCAAGCATCCTTCCACCTGGCAAGGTCAAGATCGCTCGCCTCCAGGGCTACAAAGATGCATCAGACGCATTACAAGATGGTAATGCTGAAGCGATTCGAAAGGCTATATGGGACGCTAAGCCGTTCCGACCTGATGGAATCATCGATGCAGAAACTCTTAGGGATTTGGTAACAACACCACAGAAACCATTCGACCATGAGTATCCGTTCAAAGGACTTAACGAGAAATTACACGGGATCAGGTATGGGGAACTTACAACATTTACTGCTGGCTCTGGTTCAGGAAAAACCTCAATCATGCGTCACATTGCAACTCACCTCTTGCAGAAGGGGGAACGGGTTGGGATCTTGGAACTTGAAGCAAGTAATAGGAGAACAGCACTTGGATTGATGTCCACAGCTGTTGGTAAGAACCTGCACTTAGGAGAACATGACCAAAAAGAACTTGACACCGCCTTTTCAGACAGTATTGCCAATTGGAATCTTTTTGTTTTTGATGGGTTTGGAAGTTATGATCCAGATATCATCTATAACAGGATTGAATATCTTGCCACCGGATTGGACTGTAAGATCATTATTCTAGATCACCTTAGTATATTACTATCTGGTTTAGAAGGCGATGAAAGACGAATGATAGATACAACAATGACCAGATTACGTAGCTTAGTAGAACGTACAGGTATTGCATTATTTTTAGTCTCGCATTTAAGGAGGGCGAGTAATGACAAGCACAGCCATGAAGAAGGAGGACGTGTTAGTTTATCCTCCCTCAGAGGATCTCATAGTATTGCTCAAATATCTGACTCGGTGGTTGCACTCGAAAGAGATCAGCAGACCGATGCTGAACGAGGCGCTACGACTGTGCGAGTCCTTAAGAATCGCTATTCTGGCGAAACTGGCATCGCATGTACGCTAAGTTATGATTTATCCACTTGCAGATTTAATGAACATGAAGTTGAATCCGAATTCAACCCGTCCACAGATTTTTAAGGAGTATGTACACCCATGGTATGAGTTTAATGATAAACAAGATATAGAAGCAAAATTAATTAGACCTAACCCACCTAGTAAAGAAGCAATCGAACGTGCCAAATTCGTTGACAAAACCTACCACTGGAGTGGGACCGATAGTGTTCGACCTAGAGACAAACGGACTTCTCCATGATGCTACCAGGATCCACTGTATTGCACTCTATTGGTGCGAAGATGATAGGCTTGAATCGTTCAATGACGAGAAATATGCAGCGTCGCCTAAAGAATTACCTATGGCGTCCAACTATTCTATCACCACTGCACTTTCTTACCTCGAAGTGGCGGATGTTATCATTGGTCATAACATTATTGGGTTTGACATACCTATTATTAAAAAGCTTTACCATTGGTTTGATCCTAGCGCTGCTATTGTGGATACTCTTCTTCTTAGCAGGTTATATCATCCTAACTTACTCGATATAGATAAGAAACATAATTGGAAACATATGCCATTGCAGTTATATGGTAGGCATTCTCTTGAGGCTTATGGCTATCGACTTGGAGAATACAAAGGGAACTTTGCAAAGACTACTAATTGGAAAGAGTGGTCTCAAGAAATGCAAGATTACTGCATGCAAGATGTTGTTGTTACAAACAAACTATGCAAACATTTCCACCCATACCTGAATGGGTCTCGTTAGAGCATCAGGTCGCCCAAATATTAACCCAACAGGAGCTACATGGATGGTACTTTAATGAACAAGAAGCTAGAAGTCTCGAATCAACTCTCAGAAGAGAGATGGAAGAAACTACTAATTTACTTCGAAGACAACACCCTTTCGTTGCAGGAACGGTGTTCACTCCTAAACGAAATAACAGGACACAGGGGTACATAGAAGGTGCACCATTCACCCGGCTTAAAGAGCTCAATCCCACTTCACGGGATCACATAGCATGGATACTGATAACACATTATGGTTGGATTCCGTCATTAATGACCTTGAAGTCCAACAAACCGATCATAGACGAACCAGTACTAAAAGATATTGGGACGGATATTGCCCTAGATTTTTTGAAGATACTGGAACTGACGAAAGCGCTTGGAATGATATCCGAAGGCGCGAACGCATGGCAGAAGCTTGTTACGAAATCTAGGATCCATCATCATTGTTCAGTAGCAACACAAACTTTTAGATGCGCACACAGATCACCAAATTTAGCACAAGTACCATCAGATGAAAGATTCAGAAAACTATTCCAAGCTACGCCCGGCTATGTTATGGTCGGTGCTGACCTTAGCGGTATTGAGCTCAGGATGCTTGCCCACTATCTCGCCAGATTTGATAAAGGACGTTATTCCGAAATCCTCCTTACCGGAGACATCCATCAAACCAATGCAGACAAAATCGGAATTTCCCGCAGACTTGTTAAAACCGTCACCTACGCCTTCCTCTACGGAGCCGGTGATGTCAAAATAGGACATTCTTATGACAAACAACTACCCGATGACAAGGCGAGAAAAAAAGGAAGAGAGATACGTAAAGCTTATATTGAAGCCATTCCAGGTCTTAAAGAACTGTTGGAAGCAGTACACAAGGCTAGTGAGAGGGGTTATGTTCGTGGACTCGACAACCGTCACATCCTCGTTGACTCGCGGCACAAGTCTCTCAACTACTTACTACAAGGATCAGCAGCGATCATTGCGAAAAAATGGATGGTTTTAACAAATGAAAGATCTCCTATTAATTCTCACCAACTTGCATTTGTTCATGACGAATTACAATTTGAATGTAAAAAGACAGAGGTTCGAGAATTACAAAACATCCTTGAAAGCACAGCTGTCGAAGCTGGTGAATATTATAAAATGAGATGCCCGGTTGCTGCAGAATCTAAACATGGATCGAACTGGGCAGATGTACACTAATTTATATGAAAATACTTTGCGATGCAGACTTTATCGTCTATAAGGCATGCGCTGCCGCTGAAACTGAAATTGATTGGGGTGATGATACTATTCTTGTTACCTCTAATTTTAGTGACGCATACTCCGCCACAAAGCGAGAGCTCAATAAACTTGAAAACAAATTTGGGTCACTCTCTACTTTAATATTGTTCTTTTCTGACAGTGTGAATTTTAGGAAAAAAATTCTACCTGAATATAAAGGACATCGTAATCGTAAAAAACCATGCGGTTATAAACGTGTTATCAATGCATTAAAGGAAGAATATAAGGTTATTATTAAACCTACACTTGAAGCTGATGATACAATGGGTATTTATGCTACTAAGTATCCAGGAAATATAATAGCCTCACCTGATAAAGATATGAGGCAAATACCAGGCCAACTATATAACTTCGATGAAACGTTCACAATCACACCTGAAGAAGGAGCCAAATGGCATCTCATCCAAACCTGTGCAGGAGATCAAACCGATGGATATGGAGGAATTTCTGGAATCGGGGTTAAACGAGCTGTTTCACTCTTCGAAGAAAAAGGATATTCCTGGAAAACAGTAGTAGATACTTTTATTGAGAAGGGGCACTCTAAAGAAGAGGCTTTGATTAATGCAAGGTTAGCCCGTATTTTAACCGCTGATGATTATGACTTCAAACGTAAACAACCAAAACTCTGGTCCCCCGCCTCCGATTACAAAATTAACTCTAGAGCAAGACTTGAAACTCAGGCAGCTTGAAATTAGATTAAATAGTGGTGATGTTAATATTAAAGATGTTATCACTGTTTTCTTAGCTTTACAAAAGCAAAATTTTGTACTATGTAATTCAATCCTTAATTTAGTTAACAAATGGCCACCACCACCGACGGTCCCTCATACTACAAACGAGGTCCCACAGATGTTTGGAATTTTATTAGAGACCAAGGATTAAACTTCCACCTTGGTAATGCTATTAAGTATATCTGCAGAGCAGGTCACAAAGATAGCAAGATACAAGACTTAGAAAAAGCAATCCACTACCTAAAGAATGAACTTGACAATGAAAAGGACATTTATTTCAGAGCAAGCCAAGGAGTTCCGTACAAAGTACGGGATAAAAAACTCAGCCGACCGACAGAATAGAGCTCGTCAACATGTTTTAATAGTTGAAGAGTTTAAAGAGTTCCTGCAAGCTGAAGGCATGTTATTTATGCATGGTAGAAACCATCAAGAAGATGCTCTGAAAGAACTTGCTGATTTAGTCTATGTATGCTACCAATATGCTGAAAACATGCACTGGTTTTTAGATGAAGCATTAAATAGAGTGCACATTAGTAATATGTCCAAACTCGATGAGGACGGTAAACCAATATATCGAGAAGATGGAAAGGTCCTTAAAGGGCCAAACTACAAACCACCTGATCTATCTGATTTAGTTTAAAAAAATGACTGCTGAACTTATTTCCCGCACTGGTCGGGTCCAATCTTGGTTGGATAACCCAGAATCAAGACTCCCAGTGAGCTGCACCGTTTTCGTCGTAGAGGATTCTATGGAGGGAGAAAATGGAATTGAAGCAAGCTGGAGATTTGTCTCACACGCACTCCGCTTTGGAGCGGGAGTTGCAGTCCATCTATCAAAGCTCCGTCCCAAAGGAGCAGAAAATGGCAGAGGTCTTACGGCTTCTGGTCCTGTATCATTCGGTAGAATCTATTCAGTCTTAAATGAAACGCTTAGACGGGGTGGACATTATAAAAATGGGGCTTGCGTTTTGCATTTGGATATCGACCACCCTGATATTCTTGAGTTTATTGAAACTCCAAGGAGTGAGCTCCCCTGGGTCAAGAGGTGCGTCAACCTTGATACGGGAAAATGGCAAAACACTAATAATAAGGTGAAAGACGCTCTACTTTTAGGAATAAAGAGTGGTGACATTTGGCTTAATAAAATAAAATATGACAACCAAAATCAACGAATTCGTGGAAACGTTTGCCTCGAAGTATACTTGCCCTCACGTGGGACATGCCTGTTACAGCATGTCAATCTCGGTGCCTGCGAAGTCCACAAAATACAAGAAGCGTTCACTACAGGTATGTCCGAGTTGTGCGATCTTCATAGCAGAACAAATATTGGAGAATCTGGAGAGTATCTTTCAAGCACAACAGATAGGCAAGTCGGTCTCGGAATGCTCGGTTTGGCCAATCTCCTCAGAAAATACCATGTAACTTATGAGCAGTTTGGTCAACAACTGGAGAATGTAAACAATGGTGAGTATGGTACGGGATTACCTTATCAGATAGCTTTCAACCTTATGTTAGGTATCCAAGCAGCTGCTGATATTGCTGAAGAAAATAATATGGTAAGAGCTTTTGCTATAGCTCCTACTGCCTCTTGTTCATATAGGAGTAAAGATTTGAGTGGTTTTACAGCTACTCCTGAGATAGCACCGCCTATAAGCCGCAAAGTGGATCGTGATAGTGGTACTTTCGGTGTACAAAGTTATGATTATGGCGATGTAGAAATCGCTAGTGAAGTTGGTTGGGATGCTTACAAGAAAGTAGCAGATCAACTAATGATTATGTTAGATAATACGGGACTTCTTCACGGATATTCGTTCAACTCTTGGTCGGACGTAATAACCTACGATCGTGAATTCGTGGAAGAGTGGTTGGCGTCGCCTCAAACCTCCCTTTACTATAGCCTACAAGTAATGGGGAACGTACAAGATAAGACCGATGCATATGCAGCATTAGATCAAGCAGACGTTGATGATTACTTGCAGGACATTCTCGGAAACGAGCCTGTAACCTGTGACTGTCAAGAATGATGAGAAAACATCCGTATGAAATTTTATTGGACCGTAAACGTAAATGGTCCCCCGTAAAAC
>VTLG01003328.1_pt1 | contig 10374 bp, 13 predicted proteins | sample 4694571 | NCBI WGS metagenome assembly VTLG01 (sample SAMN12604809, study PRJNA352737) | marine metagenome | biome: ENVO:00000447; feature: ENVO:00000209|ENVO:00000569|ENVO:01000036; material: ENVO:00002151; isolation source: viral sequences binned using virsorter ... | reverse complement strand
TCCTTGAAGTGAACTATAAAATATCTTCCCTGCTTATGAAGAATGTGGCAGGACTGATATAATTTCTTTTCTTTTCTACTTGCTACACCAATTCTTGTTAAGGTTTCTCTAACCTTAAGAAAATCATCTGGTTCATTCAGCATGACCTCTACCATGCTATCCTGCGTCCATTCTACAATGGGCTCAGCTGTTACAGTCATCTCATTCCTCCAGTATCAAGTCGTTGTTTAATAAATTTAATTTGGTCGGGGGTTAATATCTTCAAAGCATTTGCTGCTTTTTCGTTACTATAACCATAGTATTGTTTGATGATTTCGAGGTCTGTGACTTTATCCTTGCGGAGCCAGGGACTAAATCTTTTCTTTTTTCTCAAAGTATTTAGATAAAATGAATATTGCATGTCTTTATCAAGGAAGGCATATTTATTCATCTCATTAACAAACAGCACACAATCAATGTGTCCTGACAAACAACGATTAACGATATAAGGAGGATAATTCTTTATATTATCAGGATCTTCCTCTACCAAATTCTCCTTGGTAAAGTTAATAGAATTTAACCAGTCTTTAAGTTCACTCATTTTGGTAGTTTCCTATTGAAGTTCCAGTATTCAAATTTCATCCAAGTATAGTATATCCCACATAGAAACTTTTGCACAAAGTATTCAAGATATAGTATTGATAATATACCCCATTCTTCTGGAGTTAACTTAAGATACTTTTTCATCTTATAATTTGAATATCATCATCTTCTGTCCAGAGTTCGACTTCAGTTCTAAAACGATTATCTCTTCGAAGAGTATCATATCTTTTTCCCGCTTTTCTCTTCCACCAAGAAATAATGTTATCCAAATGAAACTTATCCCAATTAGGACCACGAACCAATTTCTCATCCTTACCAAGAAGTACCTCCCTTATATTACCATATCCATAATCAGATGTATAGAACCTCTTTCTCTGAGTAAGAGTAAATGCATTACTAATAACATCATTAAACTCTTTTAACTTATCCTTATCCTTTAAACTATTTTTGATAATAGATATCATCTTTGTTTGCCTCTTCATCTTTTTAGAGGATGCTCTATTGTCTGTTAATGGTGTATTGTTATTTAATAGAGTAAATCTATCATGAAGACGATGAAATGCCTCTCTATGAAGCAAGGGAAGAAACTTACTATCAGTTAGACCTCTGAACCTTATAAAGGGTTTAAGACCGTCATACTGTGATGCAGAGGTCGTAGAACCATACAATGAAGTGGTCTCAAACAATGCTATCTCTTTCTCAAATACTCTACTAACTTCTTCTCTTGCAAAATGAGATATGCATAGAAGTGCAAGTAACTTACCTCCAAGATAATTATATCCAAATGGTTGAGATGGGACAATAGCAAATCCCATACAAGTATGACGATTCAAAAGAGAAAGATTTGCTGGTTCTCCTAACCATTCATTCCTTGGTCTAGAATTAATAACTGGTGAACCAAATCTTATGAACCCTACTATCTTCTGACTATTCTTTTCATATACTATCCAACGTAATTCTCTACCTGGTATATTATGCTCAATAATATGTGAAGATGTTGCAGTTAAAAGTTCATGATAATATGCTTGAGGAACTGATTGCTGGAATCTATCTCCAACATACTTAACCTCAAAATCCATCTCCTCTGGAGGAATATCTTCATTAAAGAATTCATCTTTTAGAGAGAATAGTGAACTACTCTTCGCTTGAACTGCTGCTTCTTTGGTTATACGAATGTAATCTTCAATTGTTTTAAATCGTCCAAAGTAATTAATAAATTCATCAGCAGCCCATAAAGCATCTGCTTCATCTATTATCATAATGTAGGTAGTCTAAGATTCTTTGCTAAACCAAGTCTGTGTAATGCTACTATAATATACCAAGTTAAGTCAAACTGACCCTGTAAACCATGTTTTGCTGATGAAGGATATGCATGGTGATTATTATGCCATCCCTCACCAAAAGCAATCCATCCCATTAATCTATTGTTACGTGCTAGATGAGGATGCTTAAATGGTTTTGCTCCCCACGTATGACAAACAGAATTGATACACCAAGTTAAATGATATACCACCATAATTCTAACTGGGATACCCCATAAAACATAAGTCCATCCACCAAGACTATACAGAAGAAATGCAAGAGGTATTTGTAATGCTAAGAAGTTATTATCTAACCATCTGTAGTATGGGTCTTTTCTTAAGTCTGCTGCATATCTTTTAACTCTCTTCTCACCAGGTACTCTAAACAGCATCCATCCTATATGAGCCCACCAAAATCCTCTTTTAACATTGTGAGGATCCATTCCTTGGTCAGACCATTTATGATGTTGTCTATGTAAACCTACCCATTCAATAGGTCCATACTCTGCACTTAATGCACCACAAGTAGCAAATACTCTTTCTAACCACTTTGGTACTTCAAATGCTTTATGTGATAGTAACCTATGATATCCTAATGTAAGTCCTAAACATCCAGTTACCCAACCTAAAAATATCATTAAAAAGAATGCATCCCAAGTAGCAAACTGCAATGCATATAAAGACAGTAAATGAATTACTGTAAAGAATATAATTGTAGGCCACTCAAGATGTTTCATCGGATAATCATAGGGTCATCGTACATTGGAGGAATGTGTCTAGGTCCAATATCTAGAATTATAGGAGCATCCAATACATTGTCAAGACTATTTGCCATTCTACGGAAACCATTTCCTACAAATATCTGACCAGCACATACTGCTACAGTACATGTTCCCCAGAAGATATAGTACCACCTAGATTTAACTTGGTGTTTTTGTTTTTCAGATTTTTTACTCACTTGTTGAATCTCCTCATAAAGATCTCTGTTGGTTACAATTTTCATTTGAACTTACATTCTACCATAATCTCCGTCAATGCGGCAAGCATGTTTATTTCCTGATCCGCAACGAATGCGATCTGGTATTGGTATTTTGCAATAATAAGAACGGCGGAAGGAATAGTATTAGGAACCAAGGAGTCATAAAGAGCATCATAGATACGACGAAGAAGTACACTAGAGTCATTGTCCAAATTACTAACGACCCACTTACGTACTTCTGGAAAATTCTTCTCCTTAAGGTTCTTAATGAGGTCATTTACACTAACATCAGAAAAACTAGCCAGAATACCACTATCGATCCTGCCTCCCACAGAATACCTTTGACATTCATTTAGGATTCTCCTCCAGTCTGGGAAATGTTTATTGATGAGTTCAAAGAGGACTTTCTTGTCTGACTCAATCCCTTCTCCGTCCAAGATGGAGACAAGTCTTTGGAAGAATGCTGCTTGGATTTGAGGTTTCTCCTTACCCTTGATGCCAAATTCGACCACAGCACACCTGGAGTGGAGTGGTTCAATGATTTTATTTTTATAGTTGCAGGTAAAGATGAATCTACAGTTGTTGGAGAACTCCTCAATACTCGCTCTAAGAAGGAGTTGTACGTCGGAAGTGGTATTGTCTGCCTCATCGATGATGATGACTTTATGCTTCGAGTCGCTGCTAAGAGAGACCGTAGACGCAAAGTTCTTGGCATTATTCCGAACTGTATCAAGAAACCTTCCTTCATCCGATCCATTAATGACATAATAGTCTACCCCCAACTGATTACACAATGCTTTTGCTACCGTAGTCTTTCCAACACCAGGAGGGCCAGAAAGAAGCATATTCGGTATCTCACCTTTATTTAGAAAATCACTAAAGGTTTTCTTAATATTCTCTGGGAGAATACATTCGTCAATCTTTTGAGGTCGATACTTCTCAACCCAAATAAAATCACTCATAATAAAATAATAAGATAAAGGTTACCAATCAAACCCGCTATCCCTTTTCCATTGTGCATACATTCTACCATAAATCATTCCCTCGTGCGACTTTAATTCGCCACCTTCAAGAATTTCAATCTCTCTCTTATTCAACTTACTCTTATTCTTCTGGAGATAGTCTTTTTCCCAATTTTGAATTGCAGGTGTTGCTACCTTCAATCTTTCAGATACACTCATTATTCAAACGTAGAATCAGGTTCCAAAGCAATGAAATACTTCAAATCATAATCTCTACATGTGAACCTTGATAATAACTTCTGAGATATAACAACTTCATATGTACCTGGAAGAATCTTAATGTTTTCTACTTTAAAATTGAAAGAGAAAGTCTTGTCAGTTTCTCCAACAATAACAGCATAGGTATTGGATGTATCATTCTTCTTATCATGAACGACAATCTTCACTACACCTTCTCCACCAACTACTGCCATATCAGTAAGTTGATATACTGCTGCTGCTTTAAGTAACTTATCTAACTGTTGTGTACTTAACTCAAATGTAACATCCTCACTAGGAAGAGAAAGTTCTCTCTCAGGTGGAGTAACAATTACATTAGGATCTGCAAAGAAATATTTTGTACGTGACTTTCCTTCTCTAATAACAACATGACCAGTATTCTCAAAATTAAGTTCAGGTTGATGATGCAAACTCAATCCATTAAGGAATTGATTGAGATCATAGATACCAAAATCTGTAGGTAAATCTTCATCAATAACAGCCTCTGCAAGAATATTCTTCATCACTGAGATAGTTCTCAGTGAACTACCCTTCTTAAAAAGAATAGATTGATTGATAGAAGAAAAATTCTTTAACAAAGTCAAGGTCTTGTCAGACAGTTTCATAGTTTTTTCTCTAAGTTTCATAATTAAGGCATGTTGTGGTCAATGTTCCCACTAGTGATAGAAGGTTTACCGTAATGCTCATCAAAATGTAATAATAGCATAGCATAATGTATCACTTTCATCAAGTCCTTTTTATTTTTTCCATCCTTACTACCATACCTACTACCATACTTCAGAATATTTGATTGGCAAAATGAAGATGCTAATGATCTTGCTGCCATCAAATCTATTGTTTGAACATTACGGTACTCGTGAGTATCACCAGTATAATGTCCTCTATAAGTAGCAGATACATACTCCTCAATATCTTTGAGGATTTCTTCTTCATGATATTTAAAATAATGCGCCATAGATTCTGATTTTTGACCCTCGGTATTTAGTTTACGTTCGACTCTATCAATTTCTTTATCCAAATCAATATGATGTGCAATCTGATCATCATTATCAGAAAGTGTAGTAAATTCTGAGGGATAACCATCATCACCACTAACTACTGATTGTGCCATCAAATGATCAAAGGCATCAGTAAATGGATTCTTTGCATCAGGATCATTTCTAGTGTAATCATAGTAAGAGGGGTCTTTAACACCCTCTACTTTAAAATCATCTTGCCTCAAATGAAGTCCTCCATCTTTATCATAATAAGAATGTGTTTGTTGTTTTGTTTGGGCCATAATGGGATAATCCTCATCAAGTGTTCCATCTAATACGGATGCTGCTAGTGACCATGCATTAACCATTCTAAGCGTCCTCCTCTACTTTGTCAAATTCAAAGTCAGCATCTACCTTGTCATAAAGTTCAAGGAATGACTGCTTGGTTTCATCATCAAAACGATTCACACATACCTGAATTGCTTTTGCTTTATTCTTAAAGATAGCATAAGCACGTACAATATGAACCAATCTACGAGTACTAATAATTTCCTCAATACCACCATCATAGAATGTCTTACGAATGATGTCTGCCCAATCTACTAGACGCTTATTGAATTCTTTCTCTGAAGAAATACGATCTAATATCTTAGTCTCAATAGCAGGAGATGGATAATCCTGCTCAAAGGTTACAGGGAATCTTTCAAGGAATGCTTCATTTAATACATTAGTACCAATGAACCTACCATCATCAGAACCCTTACCTTTTGTGTTAGCAGTAGCAACCACATTAAATCCAGCAGCAGGTTTTACCCACTTACCGATCTTCTTCAGAAACACACCCCTGCCCTCAAGGATGGATTGGAGGCAGAGTATCTTGTTACTAGCCAAGTCAATTTCATCGAGTAACAGGATTGCTCCACGTTCCAACGCTTCAATGACAGGTCCGTTATGCCAAACAGTTGACCCATCCACAAGGCGAAAGCCACCAATAAGATCGTCTTCATCAGTTTCAATAGTAATGTTTACACGAATAAGTTCTCTTTTTAATGTAGCACATGCTTGCTCCACACCAAAAGTTTTACCATTACCAGAAAGACCAGTAATGAATGCTGGATAGAATAATTTTGATTTAATTATATTCTTTATATCTGTAAATGATCCAAACGGAACAAATACATCATCCTTATCAGGAACTAAATTCTGCACCACTTTTGGTTCAACAGAAGGTGCTGCAAATGAATTTTCTATTTCTTGTACAACTTTCTGAGTAACTTCTAGATTCCATTTACCTCGACCAACTTTAAATTGCTCAATTTTTTTGGTAACGGTTTGATAAGCAATGTCGTTCATTGCACAGAAACCTTTCACATCAGCTGCTGTGAATTCGGTTCCAAAGTTCGCTTTCAAACCTTCAATGATTTCTTCACGAGTCATTTTGATTTCGAACATAATGTAATTTTGTTTCAATAACCATATTATAAAGCATTGAACAGGACTTTAAACCCCAAGTCACCTAATCTTGATATTTCTTAACACTTGCTTCCCACTCCTTCAAACTGCTCTGGCAATCGGGTGGTTCAGGTTCCTTATACCCATTAATCTTCTTCCACTTATTATGCAATGCACCCATCATCCATGATTGTGAAAGACTCTTAGGACCATTCTCAAGTAAATCCAACTCATACCTGCTAGAAGTATAAGCCTTATACTCTTCTCTCCAATTGGAATCATCATAAGATGATGAGTGCTTGGATGGATGATTAGTCATTTCATCGTCCTCCATAAGGATCATTGAATTCATCATAAATTTGTTCTTCAGGTCTTGGAGGAATATGCTGTTCAGAACCTCCTTGAAAATTTTCAGAACCCCCTGGTGAGTGTTTTTTAACGTAATCTATCTCAGACTGAGCATTTTCAGAACCACCCACATGAAATGGATTGTACCTTGCTGTTGCCATTCTATACATCTTCTCATGCATAGTCACAACTTCTTCAGCACCTTTCTCATGATCAGGTGTGGATTTATGTCGTGAAGAATAATTGTCTTTTGGTTTATCAATAAACCAATCATCGTCAGTCATTGGGGGTTCATATTCAGAGGGTGCAGTATCCTCCCAATCATGATACCTCGCAATTGGCATAGAGTCAAGGGGGTTAGGTGGGTTACCATTTTCTGGGAGATACTCTCCAACATCTGGGAACCATTCATCTTTTTCAATCATTTTGCATAAGTAAACGGTTTCTTTTTAACTGTAGTGTCTCCTTCTTTCGATGCTCTACCTGGTCTCATCTTTCCTAAAGCAACACTCTTTTTATCACCTAAACCACCTTTTCTTGTTGCGGTCAAACCAGCAGTTCCTTTTTTCTTTTGAACTAATACTGAATCCTGACCATACTTCTTACCAAGTGACTTAACTGCTTTCTTGAATGCCCTCTTACCTTTTTTACCTGAAGACACAATATGACTTCTTTCTCTTACTTTAGTTTCCTTACCAGTCTTATCATCCTTTTCAGTATATCTTCCAGTTGCTTTAGTAGCACCAGGAAGACCCTTACCTTTAATATCCTTATCTAATTGTTTTGCTCTTGCCTTATTTTCTGCTTTGGATTTGTCAGCACGACTTCCTGATAAGATAGCAGTACCACCTTTCTTTGATTTACTGACCACACGACTCAAACTACTTTCGTGTATGAATTGTTTAAATGTCTTCATGCAACTAAAGAAATAAACTCTCCTAGTACTTTTTTATTTAGTTTTTTGGTCTTGAGTGACTTAACAAATGCCCTTTTAATCTGTGCTTTTGTTGCATCTTCCTGAACTTCAAACTCTGGATCATCTGCAAGACTTTGAGCAGACAACCCAAAGTAAACATCATATCCAGAATTCTTAATTGCAAAACTCTTATTCTTCTTCCAATCGTTACTCAATTTCTCATTACCACTAGGATTATAAAGTCTAATGAAACGATTTGCTTCTCTATTTGGCATAACACGAATACCAATAAAGTTTGTAGAAGAAAACTTATCTTTAATGTTATTTAAAAGAACATCAGTGAATTCATGATAATCATATTTAAATCCATAAGTCTTACCAACCTTACGGTCACGTAGGAATGTACGACCAGGACGAACATTACGAGAACCTAAGAATGAATCTTCACCATTACCCAACCAACCACGGTTTACTTCTTTATGATAAGGAAGATAACTTGCTTCACCATCAGTTAAAATAATACATTGAGTTTTTTCAACTCTATTCTCCTTTTGAAATTTCGGAAGAATCTGATGAAGAGTAACTATTGCTTCATTTAAAGGAGTTCCTGATAAGCATAATTGTTCAGGATAACGATACCAACTTTGTCTATTAAAGCAACAAGCAAGTCTCCAAATGTTTATCATCTGATGCTCTAATGTTTTAGCATTTAAGTTACTTGTAAGTATATTCATCATATTGAATTGGTCTTCAACCCTCAATAAACCTTCTCTTGCTTCATAGTGTGGTTTTAATTCTTCATTATTATATCTTTTTTCACGAGACCACTCATTAGTAAAAGCATATACATCAAAAGGAATATTAACTTTTCTACAGAACCATACTAGGTTATAAAGTTGCTTAAGAGTATCTTGTAGAACATACTGCATAGAACCAGACCAGTCTAATACAAATACCAGACCGTGATTCTTACCATCAGGTAGAGTGGTTATCTTCTTAAAGATATCCTCGTTAAATCGGTAAGTATGAAGCTTCGTTGTATCGAGAACCCCAGTGCGACTAGTAGCAGCACGAGCATAACTCGAAGCTGCCTTACGACACTCAAACTCTTTGACAAGATAATTGACTTCTTTTTGGGCATCTCTTTTAAATTGAATAAAGGACGAATCAGATTCTTCAAAAGGAGTTTTTGGAAGATGTTCATTATAACCTTGATAATGGTTTACACGAGCAGTATGATCTACTTGTGACTGAATGAAATGCTCATCAATTACATTATGAACTTCAGAGTTCTTGGCAATTACAGTATCTAGGTTAATCTTTGGTAACTCAACATAATTATTCTCACTTGCTTGGTCATTCACTAACTCCTGAAGTCTTTCTGATAAAGTATCAGCAGTTCTAACTTCTGGTTCTTGTTGTTCTTGAACTTCACCATGGTCACTTCCACTCTCTTCCATTTGAGGAGTCTGTGGTGCATCTACTTGAGACTCTTCTTCTCCTTCTTTACCTTCATCTGTCTGACCTTCTGAATTTAATTCAACATCATCATTTCCTTTCTTTTGACCATCTAAACTAATCTTCTCCTGCTGCTCTTGCTGCTTCTTACAGTATTCATAAAGAACCTCTGCTGCTTTTAATGCATCCTCAAAAGTTTCACACTTTCCAATCAGATCGACAATCTCCTTTTCAGCAGTTGAAAAAGATACATCAATGAACGAACCAATCTTGTAAAATAAATTAACCCTATCAGCAAGATTAAAAGTATTATAATCTTCATCTGCTATCTCAAAGAAATCCTTATCATTAAGTTCATTATACCCTCTATAGAATGTCTTGGCAATTCCAAGATACTTACGCTTCATCAACTTCTCAATTCTTACATCCTCAACCACATTCATAAACTGTTGGGGGATCCTATCTCTCCAATCCCACTCATCAGGAGTATAGAGAGCATGTCCTACTTCATGTCCTACAAGCATGTCATATACATTACCACTTGCTCTTTCCCACATTGGAAGGGTTAAGACACGACTGTGGACATCGAATTGTGCTGTTGAGACCTGCTTATGCTCTACTACCAGATCTTCAGTAGCAAGCAACTTCGCTAGTTGTGACTTGATTTCTTGCTGTACTGCCATCTGTGTTTCTGTCGTATATACCCATGATACTGGAAGACCCACGCTTCTGGTGGGTCATATAACGCTTCTTAACATTTTGTAATCTTTGCCTTGCCTGACGCAATGCCTGTGGTTTTAAGGTACGTTTAGGTTCCTTCTTCGAATGGTGTTGCCAATTCGGGATAGAGTTGCTCAATGTCCTTCCTATAAAGGGCCTTAACATTATTTACCAAAGCAGGGGTCTTGTCAAGTTTATTATTGGTATGGTCAGAATCAAGGTACTCTAATGACCTACTTGAATCTGGTTTCCGTTCTGTCAAGGTGAAGTCAAATCCTACCACCTCATTCAACCACTCACGGAAATCATCACCAAACCCATCCTCAAACTTCCATATATTAGTATCGTCTGTAATAAAGTCCATCTGTGGTCTAAACCAATTGACTGCTTGAGTCAAAGG
>VTLG01001598.1_pt1 | contig 10374 bp, 23 predicted proteins | sample 4694571 | NCBI WGS metagenome assembly VTLG01 (sample SAMN12604809, study PRJNA352737) | marine metagenome | biome: ENVO:00000447; feature: ENVO:00000209|ENVO:00000569|ENVO:01000036; material: ENVO:00002151; isolation source: viral sequences binned using virsorter ... | reverse complement strand
GAGAAATACACTATAAGAATGGAACACAATAATGGTTGAGACAGTAATCGCATTACTCATGTTTGTAAACGGAGAAATTAAGGAACACCGTATTCAGCCGTCGATGGGAGTTTGTTTGCGCGGAAAACGTGAAGCGGAACGCCAGTACAGTGAGACGGTTTCTTATAAATGTATCAAATCTAAAGCTGAAACTGAGATGTATTTAGGTGAAAAACACATCACGAAAATCATCCTCGACTAGAAACCCAATAGCGAGAGTTTTAAAATACTTTACTCCCAAGCGGTTTAAAGATAAAAAGAAATATAGTAGAAAAAACAATGTTTGGAAAAGGACCATTTGGGAATAAAATAAATATCAGCGCCGAAATAGTAAATGGCGTATGCCCTAAATGTATTCAACCTACAATTCTTGTTTCTTTATACTCTACTCTTTATAAATGCACCACATGTGGAGAAAATTTAGAACAAAAAGTTAATGGTGTAATTAGTTACATCCCAATGGGCAATAAAGACGGATACACACCAGAGTTGCGCGATACATACGATGGCTAGGAAAAAGAAACCATTATTTGGTGTTAATCTTTACCATAAGAGAACTAAACGGAAAAGACCAGGACGCCACGCAAAATCATATTCTAAGCGTGTTCCAAGACGTAAAAAATCTCGCGGCCAGGGTTGACAAACATCATCTAATATCCTATATAGAGACAGAAAGAAATAATGGAAGAAGTTAATAAAGCATACCAAAAATGGGATAAAGAAAGAACTGAAGAAGCAAAAGAACTGTGGTACAAAGCCGTAAGGAGATTTAGTGAAATACATAGTAGTTATATTGCTGTTGAGCACAAACGGAATAGACATAGAAAAAGTTAAATTCAAACATAACGGGAATTGCGATGGAATCGCTGAAGCCTGGGTGGATGTCAATATGAAGTATTATAATGAACGCAATGGCGATCCTAAACTTCAAGGATGGTACGACATGGATGGTAAATTACTATTAGGTTGGTTGTGTAAATAAACCTATCCTAAAAAGGGAAGTAAGGATAGGTAAAAGGTGAGAAGATTGTGAACTATCACATTTTCGCCACAATGTCAATTAAGATTCTATTTTTTCTTCATCTTTAAGTTTTTCAACACACATAAACTTTACATAGATTTTATTTTCATTAATATATTGCTCCCCCATAACATTGTAGAGCGTCAAAGTGTCATTAGTCCCAGCATACATGCATTCAGCCCATGTTTTAAACTCTATATTTTTAGTGTAGGGTTGTTTGCATTCGCCATATAAAGCGGAACAAATAATAATACTTAATGTTATAATTTTCATCTTGACAAGGAGGACATAAAATCCTATATTCTAATTTAAATAACAATGAGGAAAGATCATGACTGATATAAGTAAATATAGAAATGTATCTCTCACACATGAGACATACAACACTTTAGTTAAGCTATCAAAGGTTTTATTGCCAGATGCAAAATTATCTATTAGTAAAACAGTTGAAGCATTAGCACACGAGAAAGCAAGGAAGTTAAATGGGAAGATTCCAGCAAAAGTTCGAGCGGACTGAATCAAATCAGAAACAAACACCTGAACAACAGTTGTGGATGTCGGTTTTAAGTAAGGCCGCTCACGATGCTATTTATACTTCTGATTGGTTTGAGGCGCGTAAAGCAATTGCATGGTTTAAATCTGAAAGTAGAGACTTTAAAGAAGTTTGTCATCTTGCCGGTTTTGACCCTGCATATGTTTTTGAAAAAATGACTCGACCTATCTCTAATAGAGAGAATCACATGGAGTATGTTAAAACAGGTAATCGATTTTATATTAAAGATAATGCGTATTTACCTCGTGGTGGGAAAGTTTATCACTCTCACTACAGAACAGGTAAAAAAAGAGGACCTTATAAAAAGAAAAAGAAACATTTAACTGGTAATGCGTATTACAAAGCCAAACGTAAGAAAGATCCCTATTACGTTAGAATGGGTAAATTAGGGGGTCGACCGAGGTTATATAATGGGGTATAAGGGCATTTGTCCAAACTGTAAAGGAAACGGATATGAGAGAGTTGAAGATGTTGAAGGAAAAGATAATATTCATCAATGTTGGATGTGCGAGTCTGAAGGCGAAATTAAATGGTCTCAGGCTAAAGTTGATAAGTTTATCTATGATACTTATTTTCGCAAGCGGCTGCAGTGAATTTGCATTGCTAGCTTCGGGAGCCAGTATAGCTGCGTCCCAAAATGCGTATACGCGAATCTATAGTGGAGTAGATGTGTTAACTATTATGAGTACAGAAAAGGATATAAAAAAACATGTGTACGAAAACATTAAAGAACTCTATGAACAAACCAAATACTGAATTAGCCTATCTCGCTGGCGTTTTTGATGGCGAGGGCTCATTTGGCATGTGGTCAAGAGGTAAGAAAAAAACGAAAGACTTTAGATTATCTGTGGAAATGATCGACACGGATATCATTTTAAGATTTTTAAAATATTTTAAAAAAGGATCTATTACTACCCTGGATCCGAGAAAAGAAGGTTATCAAAGAACTTTTAGATGGAGAGTTTGTTCAGAAGAAGCCAGAGTTATCCTGAGAGAAATGCTTCCCTTTCTTTCAAAAAGGCGTCAAGCTAAATTTAAAGAGGCAGCCTAGTGCCTGAAGTTAAGTATAGTTTTTTTAATTGGGGACCTTTCTTATTTAAATCTACCATTAGTGATGAATTTCAAAAATTAATCCTGAGCGAAGGAGCCAAGGTTCGTGGTAAAGAATCCGAATCTTATGTGAGTCGTTTAGCAGGGCATCTGAAGGAAGAGTACAAGCTCCCCGCAGCACGGATCATGGAACAACTTAAACATTATTTAGAAGCGTATTGCATCGGCTACAATCGTTGGCGCGGTGATGGTGGCATGAAGCCCAATGCTTCTTTGTTAAGTCTGTGGATTAACTATATGAAAGCAGGAGACTTTAACCCTCCGCACGATCACTCAGGGGATTTATCCTTTGTGATTTTCCCTAAGATTCCTAAAGAATTAATTGAAGAAAATAAAAACTTTACCGGTACCCTACAAGGACCTGGCGGCATTTCATTTATATGGGGTGATACCGTAGGCCATATGGCTATCTCGATGGTGCACCAAATGCCAGCTGAAAAAGATATCTTTATCTTTCCAGCAGGACTCAAGCACTGGGTTTTCCCTTTCCGTTCAAACGTGACAAGGATCTCGGTATCGGGTAATATACTATTTGAGGGTCAAGACTCTCGAGTTAATTACTTTGAAGGAGGTACAAAAGATGGAGGATGATCAAAAAGTTTATGATGAATTCCTAGAGCACGCGATGCATCTATTGAATGATCACCAATTTCCTGTGGAACTCGTGGCTGGTACCATGATGGCGATTGCTCAAAGACTTTATCGTACGAATTTATCTAAGAAAGAATATGATAAACTCATGGACACGATCAAGGACTATGAGGTCGAGCCTTATCATCGCGAGAAAGTGAGGTTACATTGAAAGATTGGTTATTAGGATTGATTGAACACTGGTCAGCTAAGATGAACAGCTGGGCCTGGGACAGACGCTGGAAACATCGAGACAAAGACGAATGGCTGAAAGGTTATCGTGAGTGGAAAAAGAAACAATGCCCTCACAACTAAGTAAATATAAAGCCACACCGAAGCGCGCGGCTAAACCTAAAAAGAAAGTGAAAAGTAAAAGCGCTAAGAACTTTAAATGGGATGGTACGTCGCGACCTGTGACCGATGCTTACCGTAAAAACTGGAAGGAAATCTTTAGTGAATAGAGACTTAATCTTTATTGTTATTGCTATGGCTTTGGGATCCATGGTCCTTGTTTCGGTATGGATGTTATTTACATTATGAAATTTAGAGAATTAAAGGAGGAAGCCTATCAGAGGCTCCATGAATTACAGTTAAAAAAGAATCATCCGCTCACCTGGGGAAGCTCTAGTGATCGGAAGATTGATAAGGAGATGGATGAAATTTTTAAAAATTCTGAAAACTTTTTGGGAGATGATTAAGTCGGTTATCCTAATGACGGGACTGATTATTTTTATTATAGGGTGGTGTATCGTGATCTTTTTTCTATGGATTTATGATGCCATCTTTGGAGGTTGGAAATGAAGCGTAATAACAAATATAACTATCACCAGGGTACACGGATCACGGACCATGGAACACGGGTCTATAATATCGCCGGATATAAATTGCCTAGCGTCACAACTATCCTTGCACAAACCAAAGATAAGACCTATTTAAACGACTGGAGAAATAAAATTGGACATGAAGAAGCGGAGAGAATATTTAACTTATCTAGTAAGCGGGGTACTGCCATGCACAAGTTCCTGGAGAAACATATCCAGGGTACAGGGTACGAGGACCTTACAGACATTGGCGTTCAAGCTAAGCCGATGGCTCAAAAAATTATTGAAGTAGGTTTTACACCCATTGAACATTATTTTGGTTGTGAAGTCATGTTGCATTATCCAGGGTTGTATGCAGGCTCAACAGATTTAGTGTGTGAACACAATGGCTTAGAGACCATTGCTGACTTTAAACAATCCAATAAACCTAAGAGAGAAGAGTGGATAGATGATTACAAATTACAGATAGCGGCCTATGCCATGGCACATGATTATGTATATGGGTCTCAAATTAGGCAAGGTATTATAATGGTTTGTACACCAGATTGCTACTACCAAGAATTTAAATTTCAAGATGGTGAATTAAGGCGCTGGAAACATGAGTTTTTGAAAAGATTGGACAGCTATTATTACCTAAAACAAGACTATAAAGAAGAAGCACATATAGACACTAATGAATTATTAAAAGAATTTGAAAAGGAGGCGAACAAATGAGGGAAAGAATCTATAAAGCAATGGTACAAAGGTACACCAGTGAGATGGAAGATGCCTTACTCAAAATAGATTTGCTCATGGTCAATAATGCTAACGGCTCAGTCATAGTAGGTCATACTGACATCACAGCAGAAATTGATAAGCATCTTAAAGCAGCTGCTTCAGCTAGTGAAAAGATGGGACTTTTGAGAAGATTTTACAGTACCAATTAAGGCAGATTGTGGCAGGAATGTGGCAACATTGTGGCATTTATTTTTCGACACTTAGGGTGTCGAAATGGTGTCGAAATGGTGTCGAAAAACACCCCAAGGTGTCGAAAAACACCTTGATCAGGGGTCAAACCCACTTTTTCGACACCCTTTCGACCCCCTTTCGACCCCTTTTCGACACCCTTTTCGACACCCCTAAAATCGATTATTCGTCTACTCTCACAACACTAATAAGGGATTGGTGGATTTTTTCGACACCTAAATCTCATTTTTTGAGCGCGACGAAGAAAAAATAATATTGTATATAGAAGTGTCGAAAAGATTAAATGTGGCAAAATTATGGCAAAGAAAAGAAAAAAATCTAGATTTAAGCATGTAATTATAAACAAGAAAAAATTCTATTTTTATAAAATAACATGGCTTGACATAACCTCAGATGGGGGGCATGCTACTCCTGATGAGTTCGATAAGTTCGAATGCTCAAAGATGGTTACGTTTGCATATATCTATAAACGTACTAAGAAATTCATTTGGACTTTTGCGAGCTATGACGAAAAGGATGAGGTTTATTCAGATAGGAATATCTTCCCTACAGGGGTCATAACTGAACTCAGAAAATTAAATGTGGAATCCCGATAGACTAGTAATTATAACTTTATCACTGTTGATTGTGGTGATGGCTTATTGCCTTTACCTGAATTGGTATTAGATGCTTTTACCTTTTTTAATTTGTTTGGCTTTGCTTGTTTTGGTAAGTTGGGTAGCTTTTCATTGGGAGTGACATTTAAAATCGGTGCGTAGTCGTCTAAAATTTGTTTCATTTTGTTCTCTAGTTCTTCTTCTGACATGTCTTCTAATTTCCCATGTTTTATTATTTTTCTGTCTATGTATAATCCTGCTGCCTTTCCTCGGTTTGCTTCAGCGTTCACAGCAGACGAGAACGAGCCCTTCTTCAAAGCAGCTTCTCTGAGTCTAGCAAGTTCTGCTATGTGTCCTTCATAGGATACTTCAAATTTCTTAAGTCTTTCTTCTTTGAGTTTACCTACATACTGGGCCACGAGTGGTGAGAGTCTTGGATTCATTAACTCTGATCCTTCTTGCCTTGCTCTTTTAGCTGAGTACCCTGCAGCTGTAGCAGCTTCAGTTTGAGTCATAGGTCCATCAGGTCCCCCGAATACTACATACTCGGCGAATCTCATTTGCATTTCTGTTAATCTCTTTGGTACACCCATATTGACAATTTAAGGTAACTATCCTATAAAGTCAATATGAATGATACAGATTGGAAGAAGAAATGTCAGGAGTTAGAAAACGAGATGATACTTATAAAAGGTATTACTATTCATAATTCCCCTGAGATGAGAGAGATGAAAACTAAACTGAGTGAGACTGAAGTTATCCTCAATGGGACTAAGAAAATTGTAAATGAGATGCATCAAGAGAACGCTGACATGTTCAAGAGAATTGCAGAACTCTGTGAGGTTAATGAGTCACATCAAAAATTAAATGGAAAATTGCAAACAAGGTTGACAGAGTTAGAACAAGAGAATATAGAACTTCACGCGGACAACAAAAAATTAGCCAGACAAATTGAAGACCAAGTTACCCGTTTAAGAAAAAGTGGGGTGTTATGAGATTAAAAGAAGTAATGAATTATCTAACAGAGTTTATGGACAACAAGGGTAAGATTGGAACAGGGCTGGGTGATGCCTCTGTGTTTATTCAAGTGGGTGGTCATTTAGAAGAACTAAGAAGAATTGAAGTCCAAGAGAGTACAATTATCGGTGCAAACTCCGTGAGGTTGGTTTTAAAACCTACCACAACCAAGAGATTTTTAGCTCCGACTAAGTTAAATTTTTAGACGAGTGTTACTTTGAAAAATGCAGTTAAACCTGAGCGAAAATTATACCAAGATCTTAAAAAAAATACCTGTTGTATCCAGTGGAATCGTATTGAAAACCTTAGCCTACTTGGTATGCCTGATGTATTGGGGTATAATACTTCTGGGCACTTTTTCACTGTTGAATTAAAAGTCACGCGAGGGAACAAAGTCAAATTTTCTCCACACCAAATAGCCTTCCATAAGTCACATCCACAAAATACATTTATCCTTGTCAGGGCCCTTGGTCAAAGGTCCCTGAAACTTGTTCCAGGGAACAAGATCCAAGAGCTTGTGGCTCTTGGCCATGGACCATGGTCCTCTACTGATTGGATTAAAATTCAAAAAACTTTTGAGCTTGTAGCTTGAGGCTTGGAGCTTGAGGCTTGAGGCTTGCGCCTTGGAGCTTGGGGCTTGTGCCTTGCAGCTTGCACGTTTTCCCGGTAACCATTCTCCCTGGCCCATGCTTCATGGATCTCGTATATTAGTTTAGTGCTTCCCATAAACTACCCGGGCTACGCCCCTGTCCCAACACTGCCTGCAGCTGCCACACTTGCCACCCTGACTGGGGGCCGGACAGGTCGCGTCACCGTTGGTGGTCACGCCTGAAGTATAGGGCCAGCTCTTGACTGGGCTCTTCTGATCTATCATATGGTCGGAGATTATAATTTTTAAATTTGTTGGAACTACGGCAGGATCCATCAGGCTGGTATACTTAACCTCCCGGGTTGGCAGCCAGTGCTTGGTGCTTGGCGTTTGTTTACAAACTTCGAATATGTTCTTGAGATGCTGGACGCTCTGAAGGTCCCCGGCGTCGTGCCATCTAAAATACTTTTGTCTCTTGATCTGTGCAACCATTGCGGGAATCCATTGCGGATGCTTCAGGGCTTGTAGCCTGTAGTACTGAGCTGCTTTGATTGCTGGATACCGGGTATAGTTGCCCTTGAGCGCGTAACAGCCTGAACAGACTGAGCCCTTCACGGCCCGGAGCTTGGCGCCCACTTGGCATTCCCAGGCTGGCAGGCTGTAGCTCAGGCCGGGCATCTTGGATGTGCGGGTCATGGACCCGGTTATCTTGACTGCGTCTTTAACTTTCATTTTAAGTGATTAATTGTATCGTTATGCCAGAGCCTGTCATCATCGTCGCATTTTTTGCACAATGTGCCCTGATCATAATTAGAGATATGCTTGCCTTCAGTGTCTTCTAGATATTGATCTCCACAGCCTATGCAAGTCCAACCATCTGGTAAATCGTATTTTTCTTTCATAATTTTTTATACCTTTTAATTGTGGCCAAAGCTTGGCGCTTGGAGCTTGAAGCTTGCATCTTGAAGAGCGTGTTCGCTTGCGGCTTCGTGATCAGTCCGGCATTCCTCAGGGACCACAGGAAGAGCTCACACTTCCGGACATAAGCGGGACTGAGATCCCGCTTATCGTGGACGAAGTAATTTAATAAGTCGTTGTGCTTAGATCTAATCTTCATCGTCTTCTTCATTAGGTGTTTCAAATGCATAAAAGACATGATCCTTCTCAACCCGGTCTCTGATCCAGATGACTGGACATTTGTCCAGCCAATCATGAAACTCTTCAGACATTGGGCTAGCTTTAGTCAAGGAGCACCATGTATTCTTCAGCAAAATGTTGTCTGAAAAAATTGATTCCATCCCGCACTAGTTGCCATTCATTCTGGTGCTTGCTGAAGCCTGGTTCTTGCTTCGTGGACCTGTCTAACTGCTCGCACATAAGGTTGAGCCCCACACAGGTATCATATACCTCCGCCGCAAATCTTGGCAGCTGGATCGACTCACCACTGAATGGGTTCTGTCTCGTTACCATCTCTGTACTCATTTCACGCTTTGCTAACACATAAGGTATTTTCATTTTTTTACCTTTGTATTCTACTATTTGTTTTTTCATGTTTCCTTTCATTGTTGTGGTGCTTTGGCAAATTTATCGTGCGGAAAAGCACCAAACGAGCACATCAATATCATCCTATATTATCCCTGGTCCCCTGTCAAGCTTGCAGCTTGTGGCTTGCGCCTGGGCCCGGCTTCCACTTTAGAATCATTCTAAAGTGGCCAAGTAGCCCCCAGGATATCCTGGGCCCTGACTTTAACAGGTGTACTTGACCCCAGACCCTAGCGGGACCATGGTATATAGTACCACCGCATAGGATCAGGGCTCAAGGGCGCCACTTCAGGGAATACAATAAATTGTTTCCTAATCATGGCGCCAATTGGCTTTGCTTATCATCGGCCGATCGTGATCCGCGTATCTTCAGCAAATTTTATAAACCCGTTCCTTTCATTCCAAAGTAAGATAATAATGGAATAGCAATTACACCAACTGAAATAATTATTTTTAATTCTATTGGCGAGTTCCAAATTATCTCTATTGTTTCTATCATATGTTATCCTATTTAATGGTTGACAAAAGATATGTCAAGTGATATTTTAATTTAATTCTAACAATTAACGAAAGGAATAGAATGGCTAGAATAAGATTAAATCAAGAGTACAGAAACAAAATCGCCAATCGTATGCGAGTACATCTTGAACAAGAAAACACGCAAGAAAAAGAGTTATATCTACAAGCAAGAGAGGAAATGAAACCTTTGCAGGATATAACTTGGAAACTTGCTGAACAAATAGTTAGACGACACTATACTCCCGAAGATGTTAAAATGGCATATCATTTACAAAACAAGTTTGAAAATGTTGATACTATCGCAAAAGATAGTTGCTTCCATTTTGGCTATCATGGTGAGGTAGAGGGTAGAGATGAAAATGACAAACCAATTATGAAAGACAAATATATTGAAAGTCATTTTGATTTTAAACTTACTGGCAACATCAATGGAAAGGAACATGATAATAACCAAGATTTTGGTTATGCCTATTTTAGAGATGAACTAAAAGGGCGAGAGGGTTGCAATCCCGATATTAATATCGAGATGAAAGATAAAGACAGTAATCCACATTGGACAAAAATAAAAGATGCCAATGATAAGTATCTTGGAACAAGTAGTGGTAGAGATAATCAAACTTCCTACGCAAGAGAGTGGAACAATGATTATGTTTTAGATTTAATTGGGCGAGAGTATTGCCGAGATAGGTCTATTGCTTGTAATAAAGAGGAATATCAAACTCTAATGTTTTGGCAAGCCAAGAAAGGTCATTTAATTATGTGCCACGAAAAATGGATAGAGAGCATTTTGAAACAATGCAAGTTTGTTAAAGATGTAATCAAGGGTTATAAATATCTTGACGAGGCGATTGAGTTTGCAATCGAAAGCGGATTGAAATTAGATGAAGCTGAAATCATCAGAACTAACTCAACTGGCTTAACTCTTTACAATCCTAAAAATGCGGCGGCTATGTTAAAGAGTATGAAGAATA
>VTLG01013932.1_pt1 | contig 10375 bp, 20 predicted proteins | sample 4694571 | NCBI WGS metagenome assembly VTLG01 (sample SAMN12604809, study PRJNA352737) | marine metagenome | biome: ENVO:00000447; feature: ENVO:00000209|ENVO:00000569|ENVO:01000036; material: ENVO:00002151; isolation source: viral sequences binned using virsorter ... | reverse complement strand
TAAGTGGTGGCTCTGTTCAGACTGCTACGCCTCATTACCCGACAGGTTAGAGGAAGTTTATAAGCGGAGGAAAAAACGTAATGACAACTGAAGGCAACCCAGTACACCAACGTAAGCGTGGGCCTGGCCGCTGCGTGATCTGCGGTACCACATGGACCAATCGCTACGTTGACGCCCAGATATGCGGAGAGCAGAAATGCTACCAAACTAGGGCTAAAGCCAAGGGTAGGACTCAGGCATCCGATATTCGGATGCGCTTGCCTCAAAATAAAGAGGGGGAATGATGACTAGCATCAACGAACAGGTCAAGAGAGGAGAGGACTTACTCCAGGGGCACATCGGTGAACTGGCAGTCGGGTACGAATACCTCTATAAAACTCTTGAGAAAGGATTTAATTATTATCCAGACCTCAACGCTCCACCGGGCTGGATGAAGCTAGATATAAACGAAGCCTTGACCCATCTAGCTATTGTCGCACCGAAGGTGGCATGTCTCTACCGGGATTGGGAAGGCGCAATAGGTGGCGATGGTATGCACCATGTTATCGAAGAACTAGAATCTATCATCTGGTAAAAGATGGTCCCTTAAAACTACCCAAAAACCTGGCGATCCTGTGTTAATGGAGGAGACTAATGATACCTAAATGCAGAGAATGCGGGAAGAAACTCACCGAAGTTACGATTAAAGTATCTAAGTGGAGTACCGAAGAGCGGTGGAATACCAGAGAGGAAGTCAGACAACACGCTAATGAACACGCCGGTCGCCCAGTCAAGGTTGTGTCATTCCACACAGACCGGACGTACACCGCATATGACAAAGAGACTGGTGAAGTAGACACAGAGCTTAGGGGTGGCCCATACACCTATACATATTCCACTAATGGGTATAAAGGCTACAGTTACGGCACTGGTAAGTATGGATGCGAAGGCCTAGGACTATTCTGTACTCTACGGTGTGGTTATCACTGGGCCGTATCGAAGTTTAAGAGGATGTACGGAGTCGACAACTGAAACAAAAAAATAAAAATGGCACACAAATGGCACACATAGCCCAAAGAAGAAGCCCCCTGATTGCTAGTCAGAGGGCTTTTTCGTGCCTAGTTCGTGGTGCGCCCGGCAGGACTCGAACCTGCAACCCCTGGGTTCGAAGACCAATTACATATACCCTTCTAATCCCTGCTAACCCTGTCATTAGCCTCAAATAATGGATATTAAAGGATTAGCCAGGATTAAACAGGTATAACTTTTGGCACACATATTGGCACACATCTACAGTCCTTCAATCCCTCGCAGCATTCTGTCCAACCGCTGGAGCTTCTCCGATCCAAGCAATGGCTGTTCGAACAGGTGGGTGTAGATGTCCATAGTAGTAGCAACCGATGCGTGTCCTAACCGTTGGGCTATCTCTTTCATATTGCACCCCTGGTCGTACAACAATGACGCATGGGTATGGCGTAACCTGTGCGGTGTGGTATGCGGTAGTCTGTACCGCTGGCACATGTTGGTGAAGTGTCTGTTCAGCACATGAGGACCAAAGGTACTGCCGTCCGGGTTACAGATGACATACGGGTCATCAGGCCAAGCCGATGCTACGCTAGGGTTCTCCAAGCGGAAGTTCTCTTGGTCTTTGAGGATACGTCGAAGGAAGTCCACGCAATCAGGGCTCAGACTTATAGGACGGCGCGATGCCTTGGTCTTGGGAGCCTTCTCGACATACCCTCCACCCCTCTTCTCCTGCCGATTGTTAACCACATACAACGCACTATTATCCAGGTCTACCGCCGACCACTTCAGACCGCACAGTTCGCCTCTCCGCAGCCCTGTCCAGAGGATCAGCCCGAAAGCATCGAGGTATGGGGAAGGCATATCCTCTCCACTCTCCCGCAAGTAGGTTTCCATATGCCCCAGTGACCAGATCGGTATCTCACTGTCATCCTTGGGCGGTATCTTGACCTTTTGTATCGGGTTACTCGGAATCTTATTGTCATCTACCGCCGCATTCAGAGCTACCCGTAGAGAATCCCTGAAGTTCTTGATCGATTTCGCTTTCCGACCGGCTTCGATAAGCTCGTCGACTACGGCCTGGATGTGGTCTTTGGTAAGTGACTGCAACGAAACATGCTGGATGTCCCGCTTGTAGATGTGATGGAGGTGGTCCCGTAAACTGTCCTGACTCTTGGCCTCAAGCTCCTTATGAAGGCGCCGTGTCTCCAGGTAAGAGTTCAGGTACTCACCCAACGTCTGTTTGTCCGGTGATATGTATTCCTTCTTATCGATGGACGATAGGATATCCCGCAGTAACTTCTCGGCATCACGTTTCGTACCCCGAAATACTTTAGTACGTCGGCGCCTCTTGCCCATACCCGGCTCATCCCACTGGAGTCGCCAGCTTTTACCATCTCTAGGATTCCTATATACAGACCCTTCCATCTCACTCCCCCTCTTGTAACCTCTATCCGAGCGCCAGTTACCATGATCCCGGACATCCGGACCGGTCCCCATATGATGTAAACAGTCAAATAAAAAGACCCACCCCGATCAAAGAGGTGGGCCTGATTCCCTTGGTTAGTCCGGTGTAGCTAGACGCTGCACCAGATCGTATGCCATGCTCTTGCCGGCATCATCGAGTGAACGGTACAACTCCACCAGTGAGCGTTCATCGCTGGCCAGCTGCTCTTCTGTGCCGTTGTAGCTGGCATACCCGGCTAGTTCTCTAAGGTACTGCCGGTCCTCGCCCATGTAGTCTGCCAATTTGTCCAGTGTTTTTAGGCTTGGTAAGTACCCTTCTTTATTGGACCGTATCGGGATCGCCGTGCCGGCAGAGAGGCCGGCCTCTATGAACATCGCAGTCCAACTGGACTTACGGTTGCGTTGCCTCCAGGCTTCTAGGTGTAACGCAAGCTTATTCCCTGTGTTAACAGTCACACTGTCCCCCTCAAATAGTTAGTGTCCCCTCTCACATCCCTATCATGTAACTGAATGCATCATACACTCAGCTTGTTATTCGGTCAAAGACCACTCCTTTGTGATCTTCTTATGCCAATGGGATGGTACCGAATGCGTTATCCCACTGATCCTTAGACCGTATTCATCACACCTCTGGAAAGTATAGATACAACTACACGCCCATTTATCTTTACCGATTTGGAACTGAACAAACGCTTTCGTTTGTGCTATGAACGCTTCTTCGATCTCGTAGGTTAACGAACCACCATTCACTGCCCGCCAGTTGTCGATGTTATCTAAATATTCGTTACGGGTCTGTGTGAAAAGCGGCACTAATTCATCTCTACGCCAGGTGAACCCGTCAAAGACCACGTCTGGAGTCAGACACGCCTCGGTCTTCGCTCTATCCCCATCGGCAACGGCGGTAAAGTACCTACTGATCAGACGCGCAGCATCTACGTCCCTGACACCAGGGCTAAGTAGAAGCTTGGTCCCACCAGTGAATGCCTTTGGGTTTATGATCGTCCCGTAATCCTCAGTTAATGCGCGGAATACCTTGGCTGCTAGCCCGTCCACTATCAGTATCGCGTCCTCTGGAAGTCTGTCCCCTCCTTTTTTTGTTGGATAGATCACCCGTATTTCTTTGTATCCATTAGCAGACATAACGCTTCCCTCCAACGTTAGTGCGCGTATTGTACGCATTCAATAAACAATGTCAAGGCATCAGTGGCCTAAGTTATAAATGCCATTACTACCCTGTCTAAACCTTGTTGACACATTGCAAACCCTTGAGTAAACTAGTTAGTGAACTGAATGCTTTAATCATTAAAGTAATTAAACATAAGGAGGTAAACCTGATGGCAGTTACTGTTCCAGAACAGACCACTACCGAAGATGAGTGGATCAGCGCAGAAGAACTGGCGAAACGATGGAAGTGTGGCGCGGATCATGTGCGAGCGTTGATGCGTGAGGAGAAGATACCGGGTGGCATGATCACCGCATCGTTGGCACACACAGGTCGGAAGCCAAGGTACAAGATACACTACCCGACCCTACTTGCAGCTACCCATTCTGGAACCGAGGCATAGAGATGGCTAAAGAAGAGTTGTCACCGATGGACGTAATCGCAAACGTCCTTCAAATAAAACTACAAAGGAAGGAACGAGTGCTTCTTTGTATGGCCTGCGGAAGCAGAACAAACATCGATGACCAACGACAACTCCAGAAGAAACCAGGCGGGTCAGAATCCTTGCGCTACTGCGACTCGTGCGCCTGGGACTTACCCATACCTGAGAACATTATTGGGAGAGTACTAACTGATGGCAACGACTAAGGAAACCAAGCCCCTGTTCGTTTACTGGGCAGGGAAAGACAAGGGGGAGACTACCAACGGGAACGACATGTATACCGTTTCCTACTACAGGGAAAGGGGCTTTAACAAACCTCAGAATATACGTGGGTTCTCTTCAGAACTTATAGAGAACTTGGACGATAAATCATGGGAGGACCTGGGAGAAAAAGCGCCTATCACCTTGACTGTAGAGAGAGGTAGTCCTAATGCTAGTTCTGCGGACGGTTACTTCTGGAACCTTCTAGCTATCGAACTAGGCCACGACTCCGAACTGTGGCCAGACGGTGCGCCCGAAGGGGACAAGGTCCCTGCGCCCAAGATAGTACAGCAGGAAAATCCTCCTTACGACCAGGCCGAAGCCGATGACGAGCTTGATGACTACATCGACAAACGCTCCGGTGACCACGGGCAGTACCGCATGACCGAAGCGGAGATGCGGGACTTCGGAGCCCAGTTGGGCAACGCTGCTAACACTGCGTCCCGTATCTATTCTGCGTACATCACGTCCAGTGAGACGGTGGTGGAGTTCAACGAAGACCGCTTCGCCGCACTGATCGTGAAGAACTTCAAGGCTATTGCCAAGGCCAAGCAGACCATCCTGAATGAGAGGTCTGCCCGATGAGAAAGAACACAGAAGCAGTGGCCGACCGCCTGGGTATCCTGCCCGAGTACCGGAGTGCCTTCCTCAACATGTCTATGAATGAGGAAGAACATAAATACATCGTGCCTGGAGTAGGTGAAGGACTAGAGTCGGTCACTACAAAGATAGCGCGTGTCTACAATAAGGACTTCAGGGACCCGAACATCAAGACCACGGTGGAGTCCTACCGTGCCGGCATAGAGAAGTACGAGCCCGTCACCTGTAAGTCAGGGCGCAGCTTCATACCCGTGCCGGTTGAGGTGCTGGATGACCTCGACGAGACTGCCAAGGGCGCCGTCGTGAAGAACCTTGAATGGTACGGCACCAGGGGCACAGATATCCATACCGCTATCGAAACGCATGACATAAGCGGCGAGTACGGTGCCCACGTGGCAGCAGTGGACAACTGGCTGAACAGCCATGACCACATAGGCGAACTGTGGGGCCATGAAGTGATGATCTACCACCCGAAAGCCAAGTACGCCGGCACGATAGACGGCCTGGGAGTAGGCCCGGACGGTGGGCTAATCATCTGGGACTACAAGAGTGGTCAGAAATACCCGGACCACCTGATCCAGTTGGGCGGTTACGCTTCAGCCCTGGCTGCACTGACCGGGAAAGAGGTCAGCCGTGGTTACGTGTGCTACTTGAAGGACTACCTACGGCCACCGAAGGCGGTGTACATGGGACGGGACGGTATCGGTTGCCGTCCATACGAGGTTCAAGGTTTAGGAAAGAACGGTAAGAACGTAGAGGTCTGGTCTTGGATACTGGGCCTCGATGACTGGAAGCGGAGTAAACCCTGGGAGTGAGTAGTGTCAGGTGTGATGATGGGAGAGGTGTGGCGGCGGTGCATCCCACAAGCAAAGGTCTTATTTCTGGTTGCATTGGCTGAAGAAAGCAACGACCTCGGCCACGTCTTTATCAATCCTAATTACATATCTTGGAAACTCAGCCTGAACATCCGCTCTGTGCAGAGGCTCATCGTGGACTGCACCGAGTCAGGGTACCTCGTAAAGGTTGACGCATCACACCGTCGACATGAGGGACCCTACAACTTGCAGCTAGAGCAAGCAAAACTGAAACCCGCTTACGGTCAAGCGAAAGAACCTGAACCCGAACCTATTAAGACACCAGCGTACCCGGAGTGGTGGGCACCGCTCACCAAACTGAAGGGGTACCGAGAGGTGAAGAACAACGCCTCTCGCATAGCGGTCGTGACGGCAGCATGTGCCAGCCACGGCGTGGAGCCTGACAAGGTGATCGATTCATTCGCCGCCTACTGGCCTATCGGACAACTGAAGCACAAGTGGTCCGACCCTGTAGCGGCATTGAACCGCACCATAGAAATACAGATAAGCAAGGTAGTGAACGATGGAAACATTGGGAGAGATACTTCAGAGCGTAGTGAAGAACGCACAGACGACTGGGCAGAACGTGCAAACGATAGATATGCCCCCTCCACCGCCGGCGTGTGACACATGTCACAGTATTGGCTGGGTGATGAGGGGGACACAGAACGTAGCCGAGCCCTGCCCGTCCTGCCATAACCTACAAGCAGAGAGAACGGCAAGACTATTGAAGGCGGCGAACATGCCTTCGATCAGCGCCGAGAAAGGGAACACCTTCGAAACATTTGAGATCAGTCAAGGTAAACAACAGGCGTATGACGCGGCCTACGAGTTTGCCAAAGTGGATACCGATTACAAAGTACTGACATTGTACGGTCCTCCAGGGGTGGGCAAGTCCCACCTCTTGGAAGCGGTAGGCTGGGAGTTCTTAGCCAGCGGCAAGAGTGTGCGCTACGAGTACGCGCCGGCCTGGTTGGACAGGCTACGCTCCACCTACGGTGACGATGCCACCGAGACATACGAACAGGTCTTCAACCCGCAGAAGAACGTCGACCTACTGATTCTCGATGACGTGGGCACAGAACGGCAGACGCCGTATGCCACCGAGCAGCTGACCAAGGTCATCGAAGCCAGGTACAACCGCACCACCGATGGTGTGGTCGCCATTTCTACTAACCATGACCAGGAACAACTGGCGAAGCATACCCACCCTCGCTTGGTGGATAGACTCTTCGCCCACCAGACCGCTGCCCGTGTCGCAGCAATAGGCGGTAAGTCGTACCGCACAGGTACTCAATGGAAGTAGCATGAATGACAAGAAAAAACGCAAACATAGGTTCCAAAGCAAAGTAAATCGATTGGATTTGCTCATTGATTATTTGGAAAGCTCACTGAAACCCTTAAAAGAAGAAAGAGAAAAATTAGTTCAGTGCATAGATGGTTATGACGATAGCCAGATTGCCGAACTGCATATGGCGAACTGGACACAAATTGAAATCGCACAACTGGTTGGAGTTACCCAACCGACTATACAGCGCAAAGTGAAAGAGATAACAGTGATCCATACCCATTTCAATCAGACAACTTTACCTACTCGGCATACTCATAAATCAAATGTGCATGTGGAGATGAAGTGATGGCGAGTGTCGACCGCAACAACCTGATCAAGAAATTGATCGCTGAGATTCGCGGACTGCGTGGCCGGCTGGAAGGATGCACCTGTGGCAAGAAAGAACAATAAGTCCTGTCTGCCGGGGCGCCAACATTTCTGGGTGATCGAGATACCCAACGGTCCCCAGTCCCGCGGGGTGTGCCAGTACTGCAAGCGTGAAGGTTGGTACGAAAACTACGTCGGCATGGGAAATGACTAGGAACGCCATGAATTGTGGAAGAAATACGGCATAGACAGGCTCACCGGCGTCCTCTAAGCCGATTTAAGACCACCGTTTGAATGAAGATGACACCTAGGTCACGTAAGCCCAAGAAAGAACCAGTGTTTTCTCAGAAAGAAAAGGATTTCATGGATCAACTGCTGGATGCAGCGGTGCCGGCGGGGTGGATGGCCTACCACACCTATGATTCCCGCCGGTCAACAGCGGGATTCCCTGACCTGGTGCTGGTCAAGCCCCCGGTGGTGGTCTTTGCCGAACTGAAGACCGAGAAAGGAAGGACCAGCAAAGAACAGGAGGAATGGCTGGAGAAGCTGGGGCTCTGCACCGATTTGTCGGTACACCTCTGGCGCCCATCCAACTGGGACGAGATCGAAGAGAGACTGGGATTCATACCACAAGGTACCAGCCCATATTAGGAGGGGGGAAGATGAGCATCCTTAGTAGGTTATTCGGAAAGAAAGAAACACCCGAGGTCGTAACGCGCAAGAAGAAAGCGTGGTCACAATCTGACAAGTGCGAAGGCGGTGGCAAAGCAGCTGAACCATCTGATGAATACAGGAACGGTAAACAGTTAGGAAAGTGTGGTGTGTGCGGTCACCTGGGTGTCCCGACCAAGAGCCAGGGCTTAGTCGCAGCCCATTACGTTAGGGCCAGTGAATGAACGATGCCCAGTACATCGAATACTTCAAATGGTTAGGTGCCTTCAGGTTACATCTGCGTGAGCTTTACAACATCGACATAGCCGGCATGTTAGATGGCCACCCAAAGGAAACGAAGAAGATGGGGAAAATCTTTGGCGCCGCTTACGAGAGAGGGGTAGACGCCCATGAGTTCGCAAAGAAGTACGGGCTGGCCCTGACCCAGAGTTCTAACATCAACTAGTTACCCAGAGAAAAAAGGATTAGGGCGATTTAATGTCTTTGATCAGTAGATTGCTACGACGTACAAGGGAAACAAAATATTGTTCACGTAGCCTAAAGCCACCCCCCAAAAATTCTGTTTACGGTTTTCAAAGGCGCGTTGTTTGCCCTAATTGCGACCGCGCTATCCATGTTTCTACGACCGGTAGATTCACACGTCACCTGAAAATGGTGAAAGGCCGTGATTACCTTGACCCTACGTGGAAAGGATTCCGGTAAGAGTGGATGATGGATTTAGTTACGCTGTACCCACTGGAGTATCCTGGCCATCACCAGCCACGATAGGCCCAGACCGATGGCGTACATCGCCCAGATGGGGACGGGGAGGAACCGCCCTATCGAAAGAAGGACCACGTCCTCAAGGGTGTGCGCCATCAACACCACTAGCATGGTGGTGGAGAAGAGGGTCCGGGCGTAGGTCAATCGGCCAGCACCCAGTGGACGCCGAGTTCGACATCGTACATCGCCCTCTCCTGCCGGCCACAGAAGCGGCACTTCCTTGTGCCCCACCCGTCACCTTCTCCCCACCAGTGTCTTCCTATCAACTTACATAGGCCCATCGCTAATCACCCTCCATGATTTTCATGGCAAGGGCGACCATGCCCCCCACCGTGCCTGTGGCTATCTCAACCATATCACTGTAGATCGCGTACCCGGTGATAGCACCAAGCAACGCGATGGCCATGAATATCTGAGGTCTGATCTTACCTATCATTTAAGCACCTCGATAACCAGTCCGGCCATGATTGCAGACATCATCACCAGCAAGGCCGACAGGCCAAGCAAAACCAATTTCATCTGGCCCTTCAGAAATGAAATATCCGCGCTTGCGTGCCTGAAATCATTATTGAGAAATTGCTGGAACTGCGTGGCTAGCTCTCTAATCTCCTGCATATCGTTTACTCGCTAGACACCAGATGCACATCAGCGTGGTAGAGCAACCGCATAGCACCCACTGGTGCATCGCAAGCTGGCACTTCAGCCAGCGCAGCAGGCGGTTCTGGCGGCGTAGCACGCTACCGCACCTTGATAGGCCGGTCTTGGATCGTGTTATTTACCACCCGTGAGGATACGCTCGGGGATATCACGCAACTGGCTGAGTCGATTCCTGTCCCGTCACCGATCTGGTTGCTGTTGTTTATAGTAGCGGTGCCTATCTTCATGCGGTCGAAAGAAGCAGCACCGTTCCAGGCGTCGAGGTTGTCGATGATCAGATTGTCCACATAGGCCCCGTCATTTCCCGTTATGTGGACTTGTATCCTGTCAACGATTGTTGAGTCCACCTCATAGACCGAGGCTAGCCTCTCTGACGATAACTCCAAATCAGGTATCGTATTTGAAACGGTGGCAGACATGGTGTGACCATCGCATAGCATCCCCGTATTAAGTGTTCCAACTTCCGAGTTTTCCCACGCAAGTGTCGGGAAACTACTGTTAGTGATGGTTAGATTGCCCACCCACAAGTAGGCCGCTGCACCTGTCACTGCCGTAGTCAGCGGGGAAATATCCAATGACTTGGCGATGCCAGTGCGGCCAACATCTGAGTTTTTTATCCTTAGAGTTGATATACGAACCCCGTCACCGAGTCGAATAGATAGCGTCTGTGACTCACTCCCGTCTTCCATCTTGGGATTCTTCTGCCCCATAGTTTGCAGACCCTTTTCAGTCACATCGTAGATGGCCGGGTCAGGCCAGTTGTAGGTCGCGTTGACTACATCCTTGATCGTGAAGTACATCCCAGTTCCCACCGCCGCCAGACTCACCAGGACCGTGAA
>VTLG01006822.1_pt1 | contig 10376 bp, 8 predicted proteins | sample 4694571 | NCBI WGS metagenome assembly VTLG01 (sample SAMN12604809, study PRJNA352737) | marine metagenome | biome: ENVO:00000447; feature: ENVO:00000209|ENVO:00000569|ENVO:01000036; material: ENVO:00002151; isolation source: viral sequences binned using virsorter ... | reverse complement strand
CTCGTCAAATTAACCGCTAATTTTGTCACTACAGGACCAATAGAACTGAAGGTTGCAACTGAAGCTGAATACAAAATACTTCAAGAGAATAGTGATGACATTCTTCTCGATCAAGATTCAAGCAGTAAACTACTGCAAGAGACTGACAATTAACTGATCCGAGGCTATGGCTGATCTAAAAATTTCTCAGCTAGGCGCTCTGGCTGCTGCAAACGTTGCTAGTACAGACGTTTTAGCAATCGTAGATGCTTCTGCGAGTGAGACCAAGAAAATAACACTGACAGATCTTTTAAGTAATTCAAGTTTCACGTTAGTTGCTGACGCAAGTATCCCTAACGCGAAAATCGTTTGGACGAACGCGACGCTAGCAGGAAGTGTCCTAGCGAATCAGGGTGTCGGCACCACACAAATAGCGAATGATGCAATCACATCTGTTCAATTAGGGGATGAGAGTACTGTCGATTTAGTAACGACTTTGCCAGGTAGTGGCGGTTATGTTGGACAGCTAGCTGTAGATACGGATGGGGCCTATAAAACTTACGTGTGGGATGGGTCTGCATGGCAATCATTAACCGCTGGCACTACAACAATTAGTGGCAGTACTTCAGGAATAGTCAATATTGTTGCAACTGCATCTGGAACGACATACACGATTTCGGCGACGCTTGATGACACTGATGCTGCTAAAAAATTCCTCGCCGGACCTACCGGAGCAGGTGGCACTGTCGGTTATCGGGTAATTGCGGACACAGACTTACCAACTGCGACTTCTTCAGCACTTGGAGCGGTAAAGATAAACGGTGAAGGTTTAAGGATTGATAGCGGGGTTGTTGAAATTGATAGTGACGTAACCGCGGCGACAAATCATCACGTCGTTACCCATAACGCTAAGGGTGTCATTACAGGATCACGGGCAATTGCAAGTGCAGATCTTCCTTTAGCAACCTCAAGCGCAAAGGGTGCAATCATTCCTTCTACTGGTCTTGCTGTTGATGGAAGCGGCAACGTCACCATTGATAACACCGTCACTGGGGCAACCAAGGCAAAGATCACTTATTCAGCGAAGGGTTTAGTTACTGCGGGTGCAGACTTAGTTGAAGCAGATATACCTGCGCTCCCAGGGTCAAAAATAACAAGCGGAACAATTGATATTGCACGCATCGCTGACGATTCGGTGACAGCCGCAAAGATGGCTAATTCATCGACTTGTATTGTTCAATCTATTGCCCAGGCAGGTTTCCCAACTGCTGCATTTACGGGCCAATTATGCTTTGACTCCGTTGCTGAAGATGCCTACCTGTGGGACGGAAATGCTTGGCAGGCTATTACTACATTAACGAAGGGAAGTTTGGTCAATGGAGGTACATATAATGCTTCAACTTCTAAGATGGCAAGTGTTACTACAGCAGGTAGTGCAGCTGGTCTGGTAGTTGGATCAAACCTGCCTAGTCCGACAGCAACAACTGATGGAGTTTATGTAGTTGTAGCAACGGCTGGTACGGCGTCTGCTCCCGCTCCAGTTGTCTCACTTAATCCTCCTGATTATATATTAGGGGTGACAAATGCATCAGGATCTAGCTGGAATGAGATCGATCTTTCTGCAACTGTAAGTGGCCAGACTGCTAGCAATGTATCCTTCACGCCATACGGTCAGGTTGCATCCACAAATACTCAAGATGCGCTAGAAGAATTAGAGACTGAAAAGATGCCTAAAGCAGGGGGCACTTTTACAGGAGCAGTAGAAATAGGACATGGAGGTTCTTTATCATTTGAAGGTACAACAAATAACGCTTATGAGACAACACTTGCGGTCACAGATCCTACTGCTGATCGCACAATCACGCTGCCTAATCAAACAGGAACGGTCATATTATCTGGGAATGCTTCTATCGCAAATGCAGATATAGCGACTAATGCAGCAATCGATTACAGCAAATTAGCGGCATTAGCAGACGGCAAGATCCTAGTTGGCAACGGCTCTAACGTTGCAACTGCTGTTACACCTTCTGGCGATATAACCATCTCAAATGCTGGCGTTGCCGCAATAGGTAGTGGTGTAATAGTTGATGCTGATATAAATGCTTCAGCAGCGATTGCGGGAAGCAAACTTGCGGCTGGTACGACTTCAGCTCAAGGTGCTCTACAGCTTAGTGATGCAACCAACTCGACCAGCACTTCACTAGCCGCTACCGCTAACGCATTAAAAACTGCATATGACTTAGGAAGCGCAGCTATACCGAAAGCAGGTGGAACATTTACTGGAAACGTAAATCTAGGTGTAGATGATACGGGTGTAGACCTAAAGATGTTCGGAGCCACGGCTTCTGCTTATATCCTTTGGGACGCTTCGGCAGATGAATTATTAACAGGTGGTGGAGCGACAGTAAATATCGTCAAGGACAAATTAAAGATAGGAGGTACAGCGGTTACAACTACAGCCGCAGAATTAAATGTTTTAGACGGAATTCCTGGAACATTAACTGCAACTGAGTTGGGATATGTAGATGGAGTCACTTCTGCAATTCAGACCCAATTCACAGGCAAAGCTGCTTTAGCAGGAGCCACCTTTACAGGCAACGTGAACTTAGGTGTGGACGATACCGGTGTAGACCTAAAACTCTTTGGTGCTACAGCAGGTGCATACCTTTTATGGGATGAATCAGATGACACCCTCAAGACAGGAGGTGGAGCCTTCGTCGATATCGTCAAGGACAAACTGAAGATTGGTGGAACGGCAGTTACGACCACAGCAGCAGAGTTAAATCTTCTAGATGGCAAGACAGCAATAGGAGATGCCGCACTTGGAACTGCGCAGACCTTTACAGCTACTCAATCAGGCACTATCACTTCTGTTTCTTATGCAAGTAGTGTTGCTTTAAACCTCAACACAACAAATAACTTTGCGATTGGACAGCTCACTGGAGCGTTTACTCTTGCCAATCCATCAGCCTTAACAGCAGGTGCAAGTGGAATGATCAAGATCCAGCAACATGCTTCATCTCCTGTCACCCCTGCCTGGGGAAGTTACTGGCATTTTCCAGGAGGGTCAGCATCAGCAAATATCACGCAAACCGCTGGAGCGATCGACATATTGGTTTATACCGTGTTGAGCAGTACCTCGATAGCATGTGATTTGATAAAGGACGTTAAGGATTGATTTATGGGAATTCCTGGCGGTGCTATCCCACTATTACTACGCAGAGCTGCTGCTGCAGCTGATGATCCTTATGAGATAAAACGTTCTCTGAGATTTAATCCAGGGGACACTCCCGATTTAACTAGTTATCACATTTACGGAAATAGGCGTACATATACAATCAGTGTTTGGGTAAAAAGATCAAGGATAGGGGAGGCTGCACAAGCACTTGATGTAATTCATGTCGCAGCAGGTGGCAGTGAATATACGGATATTAAATTTGATGCAGACGATAGACTTCGCTATTCAACTTATGCAGGAGACGATGGTACTCAAGCTTACATTCGAACCAGTGCTAAATATAGAGATCCAACGGCCTGGCTCCACATCGTTGTAGCGTTAGATACGACTCACGCGGTTAATACAGAAAGACTCAGGATGTGGGTCAATGGTAAACAAATAACTAGTACTTCTTCATTAACTTATCCAGCTCAAAACAATGCCGAAAGCTATATAAATAACGGTACAAATCCGATCTATATAGGAAAAGGTCAAAACGCTAGTAATTATTTTGATGGATACGTTGCCGACGCATATTTGATTGACGGTTTGGCATTAAATCCATCGGCATTTGCAAAATATTCATCTTCTGGGTCGTGGGATCCAATTGAATTCAAACTTCCAGCTAGAAATCAAGGGGTCACTCAAACATCTGCTCTAACGAGTTCTTCAGGTGCTTTTAGAACTACACATGCTGAGGCTGCATTCTTATTTGACAACCGTACTGGTTATGGAGCCTCAACATCTGCTTCATCAGGTGGAACAATAACTTGGACTCCAGTAACTGATATGCCTTTTACACAAGGGGTCAGATGTAAAGCTGGAGAAAGTGGTGTTTTATTTACCCTTACGTTAGCTGATGGTAGTGAACATAAAGTTCAAACTGCAGCTTCTGGTAGTGGAGGGAATTGGCATATTTTATATGAAGGTGCCGGATCAATTGAAAAGATAACTTGTTATGCAGCTAGTACTTATCAGTCTTGGGAGCAGATAGAAGTTGATGGTATCTGGATACAAGATTCTGTTTCTGATCCAACGACTAGAAATAACCCGAATAATGGGACGAGGTGGAGTGACGGAGGCAGTGGATCTTTTAATAGTGGTGCTTCTCCATCAAACGCATTAACATCAGCCTTTGATGGCTCACACGCGACTTTTGCAAGACCTGCTTCTGACGCTACTGCTACCTGGACTGCTGCTACAAGTATTCCTTTTACAACGTTATCAATAAACGCTTGGAACGACAGTGTTAGTGATGGAATTGTTGTCAATGGAGTTAATGTAAGTTCTTCTACTTCCGGTAATACCGGAAATGACTATATTGATATAACAGATGTCATTACATCACCTTTATCTACAATTGTTTTAAAAGGTGTTAGCTCAAGTTTACCTACCCTTAAAGCTATAAAGGTTGATGGTCAGATCTTAGTTGATGACGCTATTGATAATAGTTTTCACCTTAAATTTGAAGACGACAGTGCAGGACGATATTTAGGAAAAGATACGCTTAATGGAAAGATCGCGGATGCTACTGGCGGCAAACCAATTCTTAAAACGACTGATGATTATGGAGACGTAGTAGGGTCTGGGAATGCAACAGATAGCAATTCTTCTAATTTAAAAGTTGCCATTCCTATGAATGGAACAACTGGTGGGACAACATTTAATGATGTTTCTGGGAATAGCCATAACGGTACGGCACAAGGCAACGCACAAACTTCAACCGATCACTCTAGGTTTTATGGATCCAGTGGGAAATTTGATGGGACTGGAGATTACATTAGTTTAGGAACCGATACTGATTGGAGTCTCGATGGTGACTTCACCATGGAATGTTGGATGCGTTTAAATACCAATCAAAAAGGAATAATAGCTTCAGTTGGTGATAACAACACCTCTACTGGCTTTACATTTTATGCTGCTGGCGACTCTGATCTAAGAGTATATGGCAATAGTGAATACTGGTTTGGTACAGGAGCCTTAAATGGTAGATTTGCTGATAACGAATGGGCACACTTTGCGCTAGTTAGAGCAAGTGGCGTAGCAAAAATATTTGTCAATGGTAGAGACGTAGGCAAGACATATAGTTCTGCAACGACCTGGGCAGGGGCATTAAATATTGGTGCGGAATTACATAATGGTGGATATGATCATCATGACGGTTATTTACAGGACTTCAGATTATATAAAAGTGTTGCTGTGTACACTAGCGACTTTATTGCACCTAATAGACATGACTTTAATGACACGAATCTAACTTCTGCTGCGGGTTCGGTTGGTCATACCGGAGCTTGGAATACTGGATTCAAAAAACATTCTCGTACCACTTGGGCTAGTGCTAATGCTTGGACTCCTTCCAGTGGAGATTCCTTTAATACCAACGGTAACAATAAAGTCTTATATATAGATAGAGAATCACTTGGTGCCGCTTTTAATATAACTATTGAAGACACTGGTGGTGCTAATGATATTTATGTCACTGAAGCTGATGATGGCTCTTCGTGGGTTAATACAATCAACAATCAAGCTAAAATTATTCTTACAGAGAGTAGTAGTACTTATATAAGCACTTCTGGCACTACATCTGACGTTACCTCATCTATTAAACGATATTTACGTCTAGAAGGTGCTGGCGGTGGATACTGCACAATGACTGTTTCAGGTACAGCCTTTGGGGTAACAGGAGCAGAAACAGATTCCCTCCTAGATTCCCCAACTAATGTTGAAGGAACAGGCGATGATTCAGATGGTGGAGTCAATTCAGGGAACTACTGCACAATGGACCCTCTGTCTCAGAGAAAGTCCGGTAGTGGTTATATAGATCTTTCACAAGGCAACTTAAAATGTGAAAATAATGCCAGTGCTTATGGTGCAGTTTATGGCACTATGGCCGTGAGAGGTAGTGGTAAATGGTACTTTGAATGCACAATTGGTGGTAGTGTTTCAGCACATATAGGATCACTAGGTTTAACTCCTTCAAGTTCTCCATCGTTAGATACAAACCCTGAGACAGCAACAGGTGGGTATGGTTACGGAGATAATGGACAGCATTGGCTTAATGGTGTTACAGATAACTCAACTGGCTGGAATGCCTGGGCAGTTGGAGATGTTATTGGTGTCAAATTAGATTTAGATTCAGGTACAAAAACTGTACAATTCCTTAGAAATAATTCGTCTGAAGGTACTTTAACTATTAATGATGCAACATTAGACTTCTTACCTTTCTGGAGAGATAATACTAACGATTCAACAACCACAGCTACAGGTGAATTTAACTTTGGACAACGAGCATTTAAGTATGCTCAAACAGGATTTTCTACTTGGTGTACATTTAATTTACCGGATCTATTTGGAGCAAATAACAATGCTGATGAAGACTTAAATGACCCATCAAAATATTTTGACATTGCAAAATGGACGGGCATATCAGGTAGCAATCAATCAATTATTAACCTTAAATTTGCACCTGATTTTGTATGGGTAAAAGACAGAAAAGATAACAATAGTCATAACTTAGCTGACAGAGTTAGAGGTGCTAATAAACAAGTATGGACCAATAGTCCAGGCTCTCAATATACGTACACCAACTCAATTAATTCATTAGATACCAATGGTTTTACTGTAGGTACTAATGGCAACGTAAATACCAACGGCAATCCATTTCTTGCATGGTGTTGGGACGCTGGGACGGCAGCCGCTTCTGCATCTACTGCTGGCAGTATCAACCCAACCGATGAATGGGTTAACACAGAGTCTGGATTTAGCATAATTCAGTTCACTTCACCTGATAGTAGTTCTGCTCAAACAGTAGGTCATTCTCTTGGTGCTGTACCTCATTTTATAATGAGTAAAAATTTAGAAAACAGTTATGGTTTTGAAGTTTGGCACCGGAGTTTAGCTGCTGGTAAAAGTCTGCAAATGAATGATGACGGCGCAGCACTTTCTGGCCGTTGGGGTTCAATGACTAGCACTACATTTGGTACTGTAAATAGTTATACACATTACAGCACTCATAAATATATCAATTGGCTTTGGACTGAAAAACCAGGGTTCTCATCCTTTGGCAGCTTTGAAGGAACGGCAAACAACTCAGGTCCTTTTGTATACTGTGGTTTCAGACCCCATTATGTACTAATTAAAAACATGGATGCCAGTGATAAATGGCACCTATATGACACAGCACGAAGTACCCATAATCCTTCAGATCTGGTGCTATTCCCCAGTGTGACTGATGCTGGTAATACATATGAAGCCCCTAGTGATTCAAGACCAATTGATATATTAGCTAATGGTTTCAAGTTGAGACATGATGATGATATTAACTCTGCTCATACATTCATATATTGCGCTTTTGCTGAACATCCTTATAAAACAGCTCGTGCCAGATGACGCTGTTGTTTAACATTCTCACCCACACTTTTTCATCATGGCTTGGTTACGAAACGGCAATCCACAACCTGACACAGGATTTACTGTAGGGGAGGTTAATTACCCTGCAAATTGGATAAAGAATGCGCCCCAATCTGAGAGAACTAAATTAAACATAGTTGCAGCTGCTCCTATCACTCCTCACGACCAAAGGTTTTCTTGGGGGTGGAATGACGATGGAACGGAAAACTGGAAAGATCTTGCCGGATTAAAGACCGCTTGGAATGATAAACAGACAGAAGCAGCAAGAAATATTTTAAGTCAGAGTGATTGGATGGTCGTTAAAGCACAAGAAACGAGTGGAACGGTTGCATCTTCATGGACTACTTATCGAGCTGCTGTAAGGACTGTCTGCAATAACCGTCAAACAGAGATCAATGCAGCATCAACCGCAGCGAAATTAAAAGCTCTTATTGCAAGTGATGGGACTATTACTCAGAACAAAAAAGATGGTTCTGGTAATGACATTGAACATACAGATGCTTTTGGTAAAAGTTACGAACCTAAACAGTATGAACAGGAAACAATTGGCAATCCCGATAACTTAGAAGGGAAATACCCCTGGCCTGAGGAACCTTCATGACTCATGCTTTTCTAGTAGGACTAATGTTCTTTGTTCTTTTAATTGGATATAGTTTTATATGGATGGCTAGCCTAGATCCACATAGATAGGTAGTATTGCGGAGTTATTTTCTCTTGTGAGGAGAGTCTTATGTCCAAGATTGGACTTGCAGCTGCTGCTGCCTTCATTTCTGGTTCAGCTGCAGTAGCTGGCCCCTACGTTAACGTTGAAAACAACGCCGGATTTTTAGGGTCAGATTATGCAGGGAGCGTAACGGATCTGGCAATAGGTTATGACACCAATTTTGGTGAGAATGCAACTCTTGGAGCGCAAATCGGTCCAGCCTTCGTCAATCCTGACGGAGATGTTGATGGTTCTACTCAGATTTCAGGCAAGATTTTTGGGGACATCTCATTATCTGAAAAGCTCTCCGTTTATGGAGAACTAGCTGGTCTGACTTCTGAAGATACAGACAACATTTACAACTTAAAAGCTGGTGCAACTTACCGCTTCTAAGTAGATTTGGAGTGTAGGCGTCATTAACCTACGCTCCTCACACACCCTAAAGCCCGCTATTCTGGTCATCGGGTAGCGGGTTTTTTAATCCTTATGCAAAAAGTATTTAACGCTTTAAGTGCTGTTTCTTTTGTACTTGTTCTTGGAATAGGTGCAGGAGGAATTGTTACTTATAAATGGGCAACTAATCCAAAGACGCATGAACAACTACAACAAAAAGTAGTTGAAAGTGTAAAAGGTTCTCTCAAGATCCCTGGTATGACAGGTGGAGCTGCATCTATGGGTTCCAAATCAAAACCTGGAAAACTACCTTTCTAATGAAACCTCCTTCTAGAACTAGCTGCTGGAATTACAAAGTAGCTTCAGTTGATCGAATTATTGATGGTGACACTATTGATATCACCATTGATTTAGGTTTTGATCTAAGTATTAAACAACGAGTGAGAGTTGCTGGTGTTGATACCCCCGAGAAAAGAACGTCAGACCATGAGGTTGAAAAACCCCTTGGAATCGACGCAACAAACTGGCTCACAGATAAGCTGGAGACTGGATTTGCTGCTGGGCATGATCTTACTGTCAGGACTCAGCTTGGCTCTGGGGCGAGCGGTAAATATGGTCGCCTCTTAGGTTGGTTATATCTAACAGATTCTGAAGTCTCTCTCAACGAAAAGATGATTGAGGAAGGATATGCCTGGGAATATGACGGTGGATCTAAGAATAAAAACTTTGAAGAACTAAAAGCTATTAGACGTTCAAAAGGAACGTTAGAAGATCCAAATCCACCAGAAGCATCAGGGCCAGGCAATCCATTGCAAGACATGATTGGTCTTGACTGAAGTAATTGAACCTCAAATAAGGGTAAAAACTGTTCCAGATATAGAGGTCATTCCTCCTCCCATAATTATCGAACCTCCTGTAACTGGGGATATTCCTTGGGGACTTCCAGTGATAGAGATGCCGTGTGCAATGACACGGGAGAAGTATTCATCTGGTACGGCTGATTACAACATAGATCCCGATGGAAATTTAATTCTGTGCGAAGGAGGAGCACCAGCATTTTTCGCACCTGAAATAACTCCAGGGATAAAGGTAATTCCAAAGGAGCTGAAGGTATCGGACTACGTGCAGGAAAATGAAACTAACGAAAAAAAGGCAGAAACTCCACAAATAAAAATTCCTGAGATTCCACAAAGGCCACCATGTCCTCCTCCTGGATCTTTACCTGTGGGATCGATTGGGAAGTATGGACGGGGAAGAATTCTTGCTTATAGAGAAGATCCCTTTTCAGGAAAATGCGTAACGGAATACGAGCCAATCAAAATTATTGAGACAGTGGATCATTTCACTCCTCCACCTGCATTGGTAACTGGAGTCATGGCAACTGCATTGTTTGGAGCGTCAGCAGCATTATTAGCAGCGCCTTTAACAGAAGTAATTAAGAAGAAATCGAAGCCTCTTCAGAAGAAAATTATTAAATTCGTCAAGAAGAAACTAAACAAGAAAGAGAAACCAGTTTCAACCTTTGAACGGATTATGGCTCAACGAGAAAAGAAAGCTACGGATCGGATGTGGCGTTCCCTGGGTAAGAAATAGTATGTTTATGGTTAGGTAATACACCAGGAGGATTTACAAGTTCTACATCTTCACATAAGAGCGCATATTTCGTCTCAGGTT
>VTLG01015552.1_pt1 | contig 10377 bp, 13 predicted proteins | sample 4694571 | NCBI WGS metagenome assembly VTLG01 (sample SAMN12604809, study PRJNA352737) | marine metagenome | biome: ENVO:00000447; feature: ENVO:00000209|ENVO:00000569|ENVO:01000036; material: ENVO:00002151; isolation source: viral sequences binned using virsorter ... | reverse complement strand
ATATGTTCCTTACCTTGAATGTACACACTATCTTTAAATACTGTTTTCCATACTGACAATCTCTTAATCTCATCCTCACCAAATCTATATTTAATTCGATGTATTAAATAAGGCAAATCATAAAACTTTGAGTTCCATCCAGTAACTACATCTGGCTTGTGTGTTTCCCAAAATCCAAGAAACTTTTGTAACAGCTCATCTTCATCATTACATTTTACATAACGAACATCATCACGATCATTCTTAAAATCTCCAATTCCAAATACCACGATTTGTTTTGATTGATGATTTTTGATTGTGATGGATAACATTTCTTCTGGTGCATTTTCAACACTTGGAAATCCATTATCACAAGCAACCTCTATATCAATAGTAACAACCAAAACATCATCTATCTTCCAATCAACACTACCTTTCCAATTATCAGAAATATACTGATAAGGATAACGTGTCATGCCATAGATTAGATTTTGTTGTTCTGGATATTGTGAAAGAAATTCTTTTGCAGATTTGATGGATTGATGTTTAACTGGAGCTAAATATTTTCCATTAAGAGTTTTGTACTGAGTTTTCTTTTGAACTGGTACAAAAAGGGTAGGTTGATATTTATTACGGACAGTTATTCGTTCTCCGTTCTTTACTCCACGAACAAGAATACTATTGCCGTAACTAATTACATTTGTATAAAAATCCATAATATAATTATTGTACTACAGTAAAAGAAAAAAGTCAAGTTTTTTTATCCGTTTAACTGTACATTTGGAAGTATAATTCCAGAACCAAATTTAGAATTCCATGCATCTCGAGCTGCATCTATTGGGTCTGTTACACAAATAACCCAATCCATTTTGATTGTAACATTATCATGTTTTGCAAAGGGAGGCCAAGGTGTAAAACCTAAACCCTGTTCTGTAGGCATTATCTGGCAAGGATTGGATATAATAACATCTTTTTCAATAACTGTTACATCACCAATAATTTCCTCGCCAGACTTTAACTTTACTAGGCGAATATCACTCATCTTTCTTTTTACCAATATTATATTTTTGTTCAAGAATCCAATCGTTCTTTTCGGTAAACGATAATACCTTGATTTGACTTAATGGAGCTTTAGGTTCTGCATTACCTATTAAACCTACTAAACCCCAATCACTTAATAAACCAGCGATAGTATTTCTTCTTTCAATATCATTTTCTGTAAGGCTTGATTTCTTTCCATCCAATACAAATAATTCTTTAAAATGGACAATGTAATATTTGCCTTTCTTATGAAGTAAATGACATGACTGCCATAACTTCTTTTCTCTACGAGATGCAACACCAATTCTTGATAAAGTTTCCCTGACTTTTAGAAAATCATCTGGTTCACTTAGGGAGACTTCTAACATATCATTTGATGTCCAATTTAAATCTTCAGTCATTTTCCACCCTTATTTAATTTGGTTTCCATATAGGATATATCCTCATCCGTGAGAACATTCAGAACTTCTTTAGCTCTCTGATCGCTATATCCAAAATATTCTTTAATAGTCTCTAAATTATTAATTTTAGAAGTTTTGAGCCAAGGAGCAAATCGTTTCCTTGCTCTTATACTATTTAGTAGAAAATGAAATTGAAGTTTATTGTCTAACCCATTGTAAATATTCATTTCATTTACCAATAGGATAGTGTCTGGAAATGGATACAGACAACGATTTGATATAAAAGGAGAATATTTTTTCTCCCATAATTCATCTTCTGAGTCCATCAATGGTTCTTTAGACTGATTGATGGCCTTCAGATAATCTTTCAATTCATACATAATATATTATATATAATTAGTTATTTTTTAGATCCACCATGATTTTCTCTTACAATATCATCTGGATTAAATTCACCCCAATATAATTCAAAGGCAATAGTATCTTCAATAGCTTCAAATTGATGAAATTCTTGTGGTGGTACAATATGAAATTGTCCATCAATTATAGTAGTTTTATCAATAAGGTCATAACCAGATTTCCAAACAGAAACAATTAACTTTCCTGACTCTACATAAAATCCATTATATTTATGAAGATGTTTATGTTTTGAACAAAATCCACCCTTAACTACTTCAATTCTATGAAATTCAAAATTATGATTTGAAAAGACATTTTCAGTTTTTCCCCAAATTTTTCCTGCAATCATTGTGTTCTCCATTTTGCTATAGATTGTGCTACATTGTAGTCATATTTTGTGTTAATATCTAATGCTCTATTTTCTGGCATCATATAATGTATTGGATATTTTCCAAAAAAATATCTATTTTCCAACATCTGTTTATGTGGTTGTATGAATATTGCACCATCTTGATAATATATTGGATCAAGTGTTTTTGCTAAAGGATGAACTTTACCATAGGGATCATAATTCATAGGTACTAATTTATCATTAATTTTATGCCAAATGTGGGTTTTTAATTCAACCACAGACATTAAAGAATCATATTTTTCTTTATCTCTTTCAATGAATAATTTTAATGCTTCATCATATAATAAATTATCAACAAATGGATTTGTGCAATGGGCCCATAAAATTATATCTGACTCCACCTTTTTGCACATATCCTCTATCATGTCATTTGGAGTTTTAGATACTTCATCACAAAAATCATCTTCTCTCTTTACCGCTTCTGCACCCATACTTTTAGAATATTCAAGATACTCATTAGAATCAGAACCAACAACAATTCTATCAACTCTTTCACATAATTTTAATTGTTCGATTTTATTTCCTAATAGTGTAGTCTTTTTAAATGGTAAAAGATTTTTGTTTTTTACTCTAAGACTTCCACTTCTTGCTACAATAATAGCAGTAACTTCCATTATTTAAAAAACTTTGTTAAAGTGTTTTCATTTTCATATAAAAATATACTACTACTTTTATAATCAATAGTGCCAATTCTATTTAAATCAATATCAAATTCACTTTTAATTTCTCTCTCTATATTATTGAAAAAATATGAGCCATCCCACAAATCATCTCTATGAATTAATTGTTGGCATTCGTTCCACAATTTCAAATATTCTGTTTTGTCATTTTCTAGAAAATCAATCTTTTCTTTGAAATCTTTAGGGCCATTCGTATATAAAAATTCTGGTGCGCCGAATACTCTTTCTGGATCATTACCTTCTACAAAAAATGGAATTATACCAAAAATTAACATCTTCCAAAATTTACTTTGAGTTCCCCATATAGTACTTCCTCCGATCAACAATGTATATTTTGTGTCATACATCACATCGTGAAGATCTTTCATTGGAATTTCTTTAAACTGATCTTTGTATTTTCCTTTTATAACTTTCGGAGCATCCCATTTACCATATATCATTACATCTGGAAAATGTTCTAAAAAATGTGTTTTTATAATTTCCCATTTATCGATAGAGCCATCTTGAGTTGCAGTATAATGGCATGCCTCATTGACTAATGTATTTCTTTCTCCTGGCTCCGTCAATAAACGATCTCTGTTTTCATTCATCAAAAACATTAAATGGTGTTCTATATCCACACAAGGAACAACAGTTTCAACCATTTCTCTACTTAAATAATTTTTAATATTTGTTGCAGTAAAAGAAATATTTGCACCACCTAAAATCTTTTTTGATCTGTTAAAAAGATCTCTTGCACGAACTGGCAAGTATCTAGGATCTTCTCCTATTTCAAAATAAGGTAATCCTGTATCGTTTAAAAATTTTGCAATAATTCCAACTGATCGTTTTGAACTTGACAAAGGAGTTGCCACCTTATCTGGTTCTTTAATCAAATACATTGAATTGGGGATAGTACATCCAGCAGAAACACCGCCATATATTAACCCAAAATCTAACTTAATTCCTTGAGATTCAAAATAATGTTTTAACCAATCTTGATTGTCGATTCCTAAATCTTTTGAATAATTTTCCCATGCATCATATAGATTATTATTTTTATTAATTTTGTTTTTAGAATAAGAGTCTAACGAACTATAATCATTCCTACTTGCAATATAAAAATTCACATCTGGATAACATTGGGCCATACAGGAAATGAGAATGGCAGATTCAGAATCACCCCCTGTCATTCCCCACTTTTCTGCATTAAAGGAAATTACTTTTCCAAATTTTCCAATTAAAATATTTGTCATAAAAATTCTCCTAAAGTTGCAGAATCAGAATATTTTCCAATTTTCTTTTCAGTTTTTCCTAACTGGCCTTTTGTTGCCAATCTTCTATCACAATACGCAACACAAGTATATCGAGTTCCCTCACCAGAAATACTTGTGACTCCATGCAACTCTAAACTATCTGCAATGATAACTGAATTATGTGGAGCATCTATTGCAATCTTATATCTTGGAAATGTCAAATATGCACCTTCATATTCACCATCACGAAAATGGCACATTGTTGTCATTCCTGCTTCAGTATCACCAGAATCAACGTGTACGGACATTCCTTCAGAACCTAATCCTAAATCACTATAACGATTCATAGAAAGTGTAGTAACAATTCCTACCCTATGTTCTGGTAGGATAGATGTCTCTGCAAATATTTTTTGAGCATTATATCTTTCTGGATCAACTTTTTCAAATGCTATTTCATTATACTTTCCTATCTGTTTTAGTATCTCAAACCTTTCTGGATTATCTTTTGACCATCCAGATTCTTCAATGGCCCCAGTAAATCTTCCACGTTTCCATCCTGCCATAACAGAATGAATTTCATTTGCATATGCAATCATTCCCCACTTACCGGCCTTTGTTTTTACTTGATATGAATTAGGAGTTCTTAATCTATATTCTGAAATTCCTTTTGCTTTCATATCTTCATCTATAATTGGGCCAGATGCATTTGCTCTCATTTTAGTAGTATCTTCTATTGTTTTCAAACAATCAAATACTTGATTATCTGGATATGCATCACACACCACATATGCTAATGGTGTATTCTCAAAAAGAGATGCTCCGGGCTTAAAGATTGCAGTATCTTCTGTAGGTGAAATTATTTGTTCATATGCTTCTTTTGTCAGAAAATTTCCTGACCACTTTTCTTTTGTTTGGTTATTCCCAAAATCTTTTTTTAATTTAACGATTTGCATAAGGCACCAATACTCTTTCATAAATTGATTTTGCAAGATAATAAAGACATAATGGTGCAACCATTAATCCTATTCTTGCTTGACTATCTTCTAGACTTCCCTTGTGTTTATAATCATCAGGCAAACTCATTATTCTTTGGGCTTCTCGTAAAGTGTAAATACGATATTCTTCTGGATGAAAATGGTTTCCACCCATAAATTTATGATTTAATCCTTGTTCAGTTAAAGAATGTGAGGCTTGGTCATATGGTACTATTCTTGACATATAATAAGAACTTTTTCTATCATCTGATTTAATAATACCATTTTTTATTTGTTCATCAAACCAAGGCCCTACAATATCATCTCCAATAGATACAACCCTTTCCCTATTTTCAACTCCCTTTAATCCCTCACATGGGCCAGAATTTGGAAAATCTGGATGAGTGTCAAAACCATGAATCCAATGCCCTTTAGAACTATTTTTCATTGACTCATAAAGTTCTTCAGCATCTTTCATATTGTCAGGGTCTTTTTGTAAATCTTCGATTGCATCTCTAATAGTAGGTTTCTCCCCCCTATCTGGTTCTGGATAAACATTTCCTATAGTCATCCAATTCATTCCGATTTTATCTGCCACATCATTTCTAATACCAACCATAAAAATACGTTCACGTTTTTGTGGCACTCCATGTTCCCAACCATTCAAAACTTTATGGGTCATTATATAACCACAATCTTCAAATTCTTTTAACATCATGTTAAGGTAATCTCTGGCATAATCCATAGTCAAACCTTTAACATTTTCACATATTATAACTTTAGGTTGAAGTTCCTTAACAAGTCTAACTTGGTCAAAAGTTAAATCCTCAATATTTTTTTGTTTCCAACCATATGCCATTTTTTCTTTTCCCCACCCTTCACGTTTTTTTCCAGCCATAGAAAATGGTGGGCATGGTGGTGAACCATCTAAAATATCAATATCTACGTTTCCTATTATTTGTCTAATGTCTGCTGGTTCTACATTACGAATATCATCAATAATAACTGGTGTGTCTGGAAAATTTGCACTATACGCATCACCATGAACTTGTTGAAACTCATTCACACAAAGAACATCACCACCAGCTAATTTATATCCACAAGAAGATCCACCACCCCCTGCAAAAAAGGAAACTACATTAAATAATTTTCTATCTGCTGACTTTTTAAGGTCATCAAGATTATATCTGAAATATCTACTTGAATTTTGCACTTGTCATTATCTCCACTAAACAGGCCATTAAGTTAATTTCTTGATCTGCAACGAATGCAGATTTGTACTGATACTCTGCAATATGCAGAATTATTTGTGGTATCGTACTAGGTTCTGCTGTTTGATATAAATGGTCATATATCTTACGAAAGATTTTCTGAGGGTCATTATCCATATTATCCACAACCCATTTACGAACACCCTTAAAGTTTTTAGACTTCAGACATTCGATTAGTTCTTTCATATTTGCATCATTTATATTTAGCAGAATTCCAGAGTCGATATTTCCAGAAACAGAATATCGTTGCAGCTCATTCAACACTCTACGAAAATCTGGTAGGTGTTTCATAATAAGTTCTGCAACTACTTTACCATCAAAATTAATTTTATTTATTGTTAGAATAGATATACACCTAGTCATAAACTCAGCACAAAGTTTTTGTTTATCAGTATCAGTAATATGATAATCAATAACTGCACATCTGGAATGAATGGGCTCTATAATTCTATTTTTGAAATTACAAGTGAAGATAAAAGAACAATTTGAAGAAAATCGTTCTATAAAACCTCTCATTGCTGGTTGAACTGAATCAGGCGTCATATAATCTGCCTCATCCATAATAACTACTTTTCTTCCACCAGACATAGAAACGGAACTACAGTATTGTGTAAGTTTATTACGAAGCGTTTCAATCAATCGACCTTCATCAGATCCATTGACAATAATATAATCGCAGTTTAGGGATTTACACAATACCATAGCTGCAGAAGTTTTACCGACACCGGCACTTCCACTCAGGATTAAATTGGGAATTTTATCCTGACCAATTATCTCACTAAAGGTATTTTTTATTTCTTCTGGTAAAATTAAATCATCGATGGTAGAAGGTCTGTATTGTTCTACCCATAATATATCTTTATTCATCTAGCCCCCAAATGAACTAGAGGCTTCTGTAGCTATCCAATATTCAAGTTTTTGTCCCTGCAACATCCAATGAGAAATTCCTTTTGAAGAAATCTCCACATCATAATTGCCTGGAATCATTTTCATGTTTTCTGTTTTGAAAACAAATCTAAATTTATCACCAGAATGTGATTCTTCCAAGACTATTTTAAAAGTATCTGTAGAATCATTATTCACATCCAATGCTTTAATTCTAATACTATCCGCAGGAGCAGGGCCACCTTCAACTGCAATCTCAGGAGTTCCAAGAACATTAGAAGCTTTCATTATCTGAGAAAGTGCATCCTGAGATAATGTAAATTTAACTTCTGGATCTGGAAATGTAATATTTTTTTCTGGTGGAGTTACAATCATTGAGGGGTCACAATATACATAATCTACTGAATGTGTATTTGTTCCTATATTTGCAGAACTTCCATTGAATCGAAATTCGGGATCATTAAATAATGATACTGCACCTAAAAAACGATTCAGTTCATAGATTGCAAAGTCTTGTGGAAATTCTTCCTCAAGTTCTGCTTGTGCCAAAATATTCTTTTGAACTGATACAGTCCTAAGAATATTTCCTTTTTTAATTTCAATCGACATATTAATATCGCTGAAATTCTTTAACATATTTAATGTATGTTTACTTAGTTTCATGTTCACCTTTATGTAAATATAAAGCAATTATTGCATAATGAATGACTTTGAATAAGTCTTTCTTGTTAAAACCATCCTTCTTGCCGTATCTTTGAGAATACTTGAGAATATTGCCTATGGTAAATCCTAAACCATGGCCAGAGTCAAGTATAAATTCGGTAGATTGGATTTTACCAGTCGCATAGTGTTGCTCATAAGTCGAGTCCACATACTTCTGGATTTCTTTGAGGATTTCTTCTTCGTTAAATTTGTAATCAATCATTGATAAAATGTGCTATAGATGGAATATTGTCAGGATTGTACAAAAATTTCCTGTAAACTCCTATATTTTTCATTTTATCATGTGTACATTTATCTGATGTAAAATTAAATTGAATCCTACCATCTGGTCTTTCTTTAAGTCTATCAGCGGCACGACATAACATTAAAAACTTTATAGTGCTTTTTTCTGCATTTGTTATTTGTAAAGGAGAGCCAGCACCTTGATCACGAAATTTTACAAATTCTTTTGTAAGAGTAGTTTCTTCTCCATGAACTTGATTCTCAAGTTGTTTCAATACATTCTTTACAAGTTTTTCTTCTCCAATATCTACCATATGTGAAGCAAAACCTAAAAGTTCTTTACCCCATGATTTATATTCGTCAGTATTCGTTTTAATACTTTCAATTATAGATCTGCCTTTACGAATAACAGATTTTAATTTTTTCCATTCTTTTATTGCATTTTTCATGGTAAGTTTGGTTCGACCTTCCCATTTTAAAAATGATCGTAAACCTTCTTCATCTTCTTTTACAGCAGTTCTATCTTTTCTAGTCATTTCATCAACTGGTGTTCTTTTTTTAGCAGGAGCAGTCTTTGTAAAAGTATCTGGCACAACACCAACTACTGTTGGTACTTCAACTGTTAAATTTCTCGCAACAATTTTAAGAAGTCTATGTTGATATTCAGTTAAATTTCCATCTGTATTAAAAGACATAGAGCCACCATCATTACACCATCCATCTTCATCAAGACTCTTATCAAGAGCTACAAGTTGTGATGCATAAACTTGTCTATTATCTGCATTATGTTCTTCTAGAATATATTGTGCCAACTCTGGAGTAACTGTTGTCATAAAACACTTATATTCAGTTGATTTAGGATTAAAACCTAAAATTTCTTCGCTATTTGTAGTTTTCATAATTTACCTCAATAATATAATTAATTTAATAGTACTATCTTAACATAAAAAAACTCAAATGTCAAGACTTTTTTTAGGGGGCTTTCGCCCCCCTAACAAGTTACTCAGAAATGATCTTGATAGACCTTTTCTTTTTACCTTCTGGAACAATCTTTTCCATCGAAATGGTAAGCATTCCATTCGCCAGTACTGCATCATTTACGACAACATCTTCTGCCAAAGTAAACTTCTTTGTGAATTTACGAACAGCAATACCCTTATGAATATACTCAACTAGGGAACTATTGCTCTTACCATCACTATCCTTAAAAGGTTCAGTTTCTTTAGATGATATTGTCAGAACATTGTCTGCATAATCTATTTCCAGATCTTCTTCTGAAAATCCAGCAACCGCCATTTCAATGTCATATCCATATTCAGAAATTTTTATGATATTGTAAGGTGGGAAATTTTGAGTTCCTTGATAGGAATCTGTGAAAAAATCTGAAGTGAATTGCTCCAACATGGAATCAAAACCTACTCCAAATTTTCTGATCCGAAATGGATCAAAAGTTGATACTTGCGTAACCATATTATCTCCTTATTAGCAAGATTAACAAAAATGCATCTCCTATCGGCAGATGCGTGAATAGGAGTCAAAAACCCTATGTCTCTGACTCCTAAAACTATTTATAACAGTTAGTAAGGCATATCTGTATCTTCTTCAGAAGGAATTTCTTCCTCAGCTTCTTCCTCATCAAGATTTGCACCCGCATCTACTTTTGAGTAGAGGTCAATGAATGAAGTTTTTGTATCTTCATCAAAACGATTAGTACACATCTCAATGGCCTTTACTTTATCTTTAAAGATTGTGTAGGCCTTAACTATATGGTCAAGTCTCCTAGTTGAAATTAATTCATCAACTGCACCTTCAAAATAGGTCTTACGAATAACTTCAGCCCACGTTACCAATTTCTCAGCAAAATCTTCATCGACCTTACCATATTTTTCCATTGAACCAAGAACAATCTTTTTCTCTACTGAAAGAGCAGGATAAGGTTGTTCCATTGTGATAGGGAATCTTTCAAGGAAAGCTTCGTTCAGAATGTTAGTTCCGATAAATTTTCCATCATCACTACCACGACCTTTAGTGTTTGCAGTCGCAATAACTGTGAAACCTTTAGCTGGTTTGATGTAACGATTAATCTTTTTAATGTAGATTCCATTACCTTCAAGTACAGGCTGTAAACACATAATCTTGTTTGATGCAAGGTCAA
>VTLG01003327.1_pt1 | contig 10377 bp, 10 predicted proteins | sample 4694571 | NCBI WGS metagenome assembly VTLG01 (sample SAMN12604809, study PRJNA352737) | marine metagenome | biome: ENVO:00000447; feature: ENVO:00000209|ENVO:00000569|ENVO:01000036; material: ENVO:00002151; isolation source: viral sequences binned using virsorter ... | reverse complement strand
CAGCAATATTGTTGGGTCAGTTAAGTTTGCTGAACATAATGCTTTGAATCCACTAGGTACTGAATAATAAAAATCCCCTTTACCATTTGCATCTGTATTACCTTGTGCTGTTTTAGCACCAGCAAATGTACTATCTTGACCAAAATTGGCTGTAAATGTTTGATTACCTCCACTTGTTAAGTTGCCCATTGCTGGAATAAAAAAAGTATCAGAAAATGTATAACTTAATGGGTTTGTATTAGAGTTAACAGTTCCATTCTTGTAAAAATAAATTTGATTATTGTCAAGATCAGCAGCAACTCCGATAATATCTCCAGAGGTAAAAGTAGTTGAAGGAGAAGAAGTACTGTTATTATTATATATATTATTTTTTCCATAACCTATACTTGGAGAATGATCTTCAAATAATTTATTGTTACCATATAGAGCATTATAACTTTCATCTCCAAAACCTATACAAAGAGCATCGCCAGTTTGACTATTATATAAAACCTCGTAATACCATTTTCCAGACTTAGACCCCATAGTTGCAACTGTTGTTCTATTACCAGAACTATTCGTAATTTCAGCTTTTAAATTTCCCTCTGAAAAGTTTGTAGTTTGTGAATTTAATATATTTAAAGTACAAAAATTATTAGTAGGACTATCTTTTACAGCATCGCCAGTTACAAAATTATTTGGTGTAAAGTTATTCCCATTACCAGATGAGTCTTTGCCCATAGTTGTTGCAGTCGTTCCAGAGTTATCTGAAAAGTTTAAATAAAATCCATTTGTTCCATAACTTCCTGTATATTTCTTAGGATTCCATTGGCCTGTTATCGGGTCTGTCTGTCCAAAATATGAAGGGTCATAGGAAAATCCGTCAATGAGATTAACTTCTGCTATATATCCGTCCCAATATTGGCTATTAACAGTTGAAGCTCCTATTTCATGTTGATTTGTATCATTAACAAATCCATCAAGATTCAAGGCAGGATTACTTCCAGAGTGATCTGTTATTTGTGTTCCATTGAGATAAACTCTTACTCTATCTCCAGCAGTTGAATTTGTAGTATCCCATCTAAGAACTAAGTGATACCAAGCAGAGGTATCTCTAAATAGTTGTGTGCTTCTAAAATATTCAGTATAACCTCCACTTATAGTTGCTAATACATATAATTTATGGTCATTTGCAATATTAATTTTGAAATAATTACCAGATGTTGGCCCTGCTTTCAAAAAAGCTCCACTTTGTGTTCCTAAATTACCTCTTTTAAACCAACAAGAATAAGTAAATGTTTTACGATTACCAGCACCGCTAGGCGTTCTACTTAAATACGCAGAATCATTATCATTAAATCTTAAACTACGTTCTACTTCGTATGCTTTCTTTTTTGCAAGAAAGAACGCACTAGGACTGCCAAGACTGCTCATTAGCTAAAGTTTCCAATAAACTGTGCAGCTATATTTGTATTGGTTCGTGCTATCCAAGCAATGACATCTACCTGGTTTGCACCTGTTGATAATGTAGGTGCTGTGCCATCACTAAAATCCCAATACGAGCCAAAGGCTGCGGTTCTACTTCCCGTACCATCTTGAGTTATAAACAAAACACCACTCTGTCCAGCAGAGATGTTGGAAGGGTTGGCAATAGTAGTATTACCAGTAAGTGTCATAGAAAAATTATTAGCAGTTCTGAAATCTAATGTAATTGTAGATGCGTAGGAGACAGCAGATATTTCTCCAATAGTTCCTTTTGTAGTAACTCTTCCGTTACCAGAACCACCACCATTATCAAAAACAAGGGTGTTTAGAGTGCTTGTTTCGTGTGCAACATTGGTGACTTTTAATGTACTCATGGCTTGGGATTAGCGTCTTTTACAGCTTTGATGTGAGTAGCCCACGTTCCAGTTGTATCTAATTTTCCAGCAACCATATCCTTATACAACATATCTAACTGATCTCCAAAAGAAGCATAGATTGTAGAACCATCAGTTGTTCTATCAGTTTGATACTTGATAGCAGCAGCAGCCGTATTAAGTTCAGTTCTTGCAGTATCTATCTTGCTTTGCTCAAGAGTTACAGACTTACCATCTTTATCAAATGCACCAGCAGAGTCATCAATACTGACAACTGTTCCAGCGTATGCTTTGTAAATAGCTTCGTGATCTAAGGCCATAATAGTTTTTTCTTAATTATAGAAGATAGCCACTATGCTGCTATCTCCTGTGCTGTAATCCAACTAAGTCCACGTTCAAAATCAATTGCATCACTATCATTTACAGTTCGATTATAATAAAAAGTTTGTGAGGCATTTTGTGTTGAATTTACTTGAATAGTATAAGTAATTGCAGAAGTAGTATTTGGACTATCTACTAAACCAGCAAAATTAATTACAGTCGGCGTTGATGCAGATTCAGCGTTATAAAAACCAGAAGGAAAAACTGATATACCTATAGCTCTGTTACCTGCTGCTGGTGCTTTAATATCAGTTGTTGAACCTCCTGATATTGCTCTTTTTATACAAAACATAAGGTACAAATCTCCAATTGAAGATTCGCCCATCATATGACCCATAAGTAATATTTTGCTAGACGTTGCAGAAGGAGTGATTGTTACTGTAAATGGAGTTTCGTAATATGTATTTGCACTTGATAGTGAAATTGAACCAGAAGTTTCTCTAACAGAGTCCGAAACAGTTACAGTTTGAAGAAGTTTTCCACTTGCACCCGCACTGGCAAAACTTAAATTACCAGAACCATCAGTGATAATTCTTTGACCACTTGTCCCATCAGCATTTGGTAGCTTAAATGCTACGTCTGCCGATGTTGGTGCGGAAGTTGGAGAGTTGAGTGAAACAACATTACCGCCTGAGTGTTTGAGTGAAATCTTGGACATTATGCTGCTACCTCCATTGCTGTAATATAGGTAGGAACAGAAGCAAAATTAGCGTAGCCGTCTGAACTTGTACCTCCGATACAAGCTGGTGCACCTTGTATTACATTAATTCCCAACTTATATATAACTGCATTTGTTGTGTTAGGGCTATCAAGAAACTGACAACCAAAACTTCTTGATACATTATGACTTAAACCTCCACCACTTCTTAAAGTTGCGTTCATTGTTGCTCTAGTTGTGCTACCTCGTGTATCTCCAACAGAAATACCTGTATCTGTACTACCATCTAAAACTCTTGCTATATATAAAGAAGCAAAAGAATCATTGTTAATATTACCATATTCTCCAAAACAACCTACGAGTATTTTATTAGAACTTGAAGATGGTGTGATAGTAACACTAACACCAGTAACATCTGTACCCCCTGTAGTACTTGTTGAAAAGAAACTTGTTTTAGTTGTATGTTTAACTTGAAGAATTTTACCTCCAACACCACTTGCTAATTTTCCAGCAGTAACAGCATTAGCAGCAAGCATATCCGCATCTACTATTCCATCAGGCAAACCTCCTACTGAGATTCCTGTTACTGTTCCTGATCCGTTGATTGCTATTGGCATAACTATAAGATAACTAATATTGCACCAGAAGGCACGGTAATTGACACTCCGTTATTTATTGTAGGACTTACAGTATGTGCATTTTTTCCAGAAGATAAAGTGTAAGAAGTTGTTGCAGTTTGATCTGATTCAAAAAATACCTCATCTGTACCGCCACCAGTAGCTCCAGCACCTCCACCAATAGCACCCCAAGCACCATTGTTATAGCCTTCAAACTGATTAAGAGTTGAGTTATGTCTAAACATTCCAACAGCAGGACTACCATCTCTCTGAGCCGTTGTACCAGATGGTATGGTCAAACTAGACGTATAGTTATGCGTTACTTTTCCTGTAAAAGTTCCACCCGTAAGAGGTGCTAATCCAAAGTTTGTTGTAGCTACTGGCCCAACAGTTACATATCCATTATTTGCCGCATTTCTTATCTTTAAATTTCCATCAGATGTATCAACGTGCCATTGGAAAGCAAAATTTGTTGTTAATGCACCAGATTTACTATTATTTGATGCAATAGCCTGTAAAACATTATTGATGTCTGCTCTCACAGCAGCACCCGTTCCATTATCAATTACAAAATCGTGTTCTGCCATTTAAGTAAGTAACATTGAGCCTATTCTACCCTCCTTTACCAAATCCGACAGCCTGATAAGTGAAATTTCTATCAATCGAAGCATTTGATGAGTTTTTGAAGTGAACAGTAAAACCCGTTCCAGATACACTAGACACTTCAAAGTAATCTCCTGATGCCATATTCTGTGCATTAATACCAATCGAGGGTAAATTAGTATTTGCTCCCAAAATAGAAGATGTACCAACAAAAAACGGATGAGTAAAGGTTATAGCTTTAGCTCCTGCTCCGCTTGCTGTTAGATTACCTTGTTCTGTCCTTCTCTGTAAAGATGCTGTATAGCCTAGCTGAGAAACTTTTATATCCTGTCCTATGTCATTACTTATAAGATTTGCCTTAAATTTGAACCCTCTACCTTTATATGTTCCATTTGCAAAAGTTTGGAACGCAGTATATGTTGGAGAACCAGATCCAGGATTATCTTGTGTAACTGAAATTTGCATTTCTGCATTTACATCAAGTGCTGTTGTACCATCAAAATCTGTAATATCATCAATCAAACCTCTTGAATCAAATAAATCAGATGGGAAAAATCCTTCAGTTAAAAAATGTCGTTTGAAATCTACACTAAATACAGCACCTAAATCTAAAAAAGAACTACCAGCAGATCCACCAAATTCATAACTACCAGTTGGTGAAATGCCACCCGTATCATCTATTGATGCTTCATTGTCAAAGTTAGCTATCGCATCAAATAATCCAGTTCCAGATAAATTCAAGCTATTCGTTACAGCATCAAAAGAAACATTAGTTTTTGTTCCTTGAAACTTAGGATCATCTTGATCCTCTCTTCTTGTTAACGCAATTAAAGGAGCTTGATTATCAGGTAAATCTATAATTACACTTGTTTCTCCAGCACATAATCTTCCACCATCATCTTGGAACTTTAAAATATATTCTCCTTCAAGATATGGCACTTCGGCAGTTGTTGTATTACCAGCTAACGCTTGAATCAAATCAGTACTATTTTCAAAAGTTGCACTTCCGTCTGTAACAGGAGAATGTCTTACAAAGACACGACCACCATGAGTAACATCAACATCAGTAGATAAATTCCAACGTAATCTTACTAATTTTTCGCTAATAGGTTCTGCCGTCAAACCTGTGACATTTGCTGGTAATGCAGTTTTACCTTGTGCAACAAAAGTTAGATTGGCAGAAGTAGCACTTGTTTGTAATGCTGCATTATAACTAAATACTTGAAACTCATACGTTCCAACATCACTATCGAATATCTCAAAGTCAGGAGCAGATACAGTTTGAGATATAAAGTTACCATTATTAAATCTATAGTTCACTTGATACTGCGTAACACCGACAATAGGTTGCCAACTAAGGATTAATTTAGATACAGCTTGGTTATTGATAACAACAATTTTTTCATCAGCCTGTAGTGCAGATGGGGGATCTTTCGGAAGATTTAATATAGATACTGTTCTAGCTGGCAAACTTGCACCATCTTCAATAAAAGCATATTTAGCATTTACATAAGATAAAGCAGTAATCGCATAATTTATACCATCAGATTCTTCTACTGTTATCACTCTGAACTTCTGAGCTTGAACTGTATCATTTTGTAAGAGCCAAACAGTATTTACATTTGGAGTATCAGAATAAGCAGAAGCAACTGTAATTACAGCACCAGATATGGATTGAACAGTTTTTGTTTCTACTGTTCCATTTGGTAAAACCACACTTAATGTTGGATTGTTTGATGTAGGTAAATCTGTTGCAGCAGTATCATCTACAGTTATTTGGGTCGTTGTTGCAGCAGTAACTCTTCCTCCTCTGCGAACACCAGAACGGACAGGATCAGCAATATCAATAACAGCACCAGGTCTTACAACAACACCAGAATCTATAGAAGTGGCAAATGCAACTATCTCACTCTCGTTTTGTTCAGCAAATAAAATAGCCTTTGCTAATCTTCTGGCCTGACCTCTTGATGTACAGGCAAATCCTTTAACTTGCTTAATAATTACCCCAAACTTGGCTATCGAAGCAGTATCTTCATAGACTTCATAATCTATTTCTCTACTATCCATATTGAAGTAAGAAACAGAAATTACAGTATTTCTTGTTTTCAATCCACTTCCCGAATAGCTAAAACCTTCTTCAGTTACATTTGCAAGATTAAATAAATAACTTGCATCTTTTGGACTATCCTGTGCAAGTTGAATACTACCAGCAGACCATATCGGCATACATCTCATAACACCCGCTAATTCATTTATAAGATCAAACGCTTCACTTGATGATTGAATATTTACATTGCAACTAAATCTAGCTTCCTGTCCTCCAAAACCATCTGATACCAACGTATTTGCAAACTTACTGGCAGTAACAAAAGAGAAAAGATCGAGAGAACTTTCTGTTATATGATTGCCAAATCCATAGCGTGTATCCAAAAGCAAGTCCAGTAACACCATGCTTGGGCACGAAGTCCATTGAGCAGCACCCATAACTCCATTGAAAATATATCCATCAGGATAAATAATACGACCAGTTGTACTATCAACAGTTGGAGTTCCAGATCCACTAGCACCAGCACCAGGAATCCTTACTTTTATGCCTCTAATACGATACTTTCTTGTTGGTATTGATTGAAACTGCATAGAGTCCAATCTAAGAGAAGCATAAGCACTGTTAGCATAAGTATTGGCATCATCAATAATCTCACCAAAACTTGTCCATGTAAAAGCATCTATAAGACTTGAAGTTGAGCTATCTGCGGTTACTCTTGTAACTCTTATATCGGCAGGAAAAGCACCTGTAAGATTTACTCTGTAATCCCTTTGGTACGCATCAGCACTTCTACCTGTGATAGTGTCATCAATAACATCAGTAAAACCACCAGAATTATATTGAACTGCTATCTTTAGCTGAACAGAAGAACCTAATAAATCTCCCTGATCTGTTGCTCTTTGTAATTGTGGAAAGGTTATAGTTACGTTTACAGCATCAACATTTGAATTTGTTATTTGCCTAGTAACAGGAGAAGATTGAGTAACAGTAACTCCTACTGCTGTAACAGAGGAACTACTTTCAATACCTTCAACTTTTGTCTGACCTGATGTTCCGAAACGAGGGTTAAATGTTACATCTTGAAAGTTAAAATCAGTTGTAGCTGGATTAGTAGAGTCAGCAGTTGATTTTAAAACAGGAGTATCGTTAAGAAATACATCTTTTAGTGCAGCATTATTATATGCAGTAGTTCCTTGTGTTCTGCTTTCTTTTGAAGCAGTAGCAAAACCCTCTATTTCTCCTTCAGAAATAAGATCAAGAAAAGTAGCAAACTGTCTACTATGTAAAGTATCAGGTGCTCTAGTTGGTTGGGGTGGAGTAGGAGGAGAAGGATTACCACCACTACCTCTAATAATTTTTTTTGTCATGCTTGTACCTGTTGAGTATCAATCGCACCACTTATAACAACTGATCCTGTAACTATCTCTCCATAAACTATTGGAACGGGAGTACCAGCCCTTGATGTATTTTGCGTGCCAGAAAAACTAAATGATAACTGTGGATCTTGTTCTGATTTAAATTCTTGTGGTTTAGGTAAAGGAAATAACATTTCACTTACACCTGATAAAACTAAAGCACCGCCTAAATATGTTGCAGCTTTAGCAATATTACTGGTAAATGTTAAAGCTCTAAATGGAGCTTGAGAAATGAAAGCTCCTCCTGTTGCAAAAGATATTCCTATTAAAGCAGCACCTAATAATATTTTTCCTGTACTACCGCCAGCACCAGATATTACAGGAACGATATGTATATCTTCTTGTCCTATTGGATGGTGTATTTCTTCTTCATTAACAGCATAATTACCAACTTTTACTTGATAATATTGAGAATTCATAAATTTTTCTACTTGCGGAAAATTATTAACAAGAAAACTAACTGCCTTTGCAAGACTATCTACCTGTATTTCAAATTCTTTATGCTCTACAAATTCTGCAAGTTCGCCATATAACCTTAACTTACGCAACATAACGATACCTCCCTCCTGTACATTTCAATAACCATTGAGAATAAGGCTCTCTACAAGATAGTCTATCGGTTAAATGATGTAAAACATCTCCATCTAAAAAAATAGCTACATGATTTAAACCAGCAGATCCAATAGACATCAATATTGCATCGCCATTCATTAGTTTTTCATCTGGTCTAAGTTCTCTAAAACCAGTTCTCCAAGCACAACTTTCAAACATTGGGTTCAATATAAATTCTTCTGGTGTTGTAGGTCTATCCCAATCTTTTAATTCAATATTTTTTTCTTCTTTATACCAATCTTTTACTAAAGACCAACAATCAGTAACACCCCAAACCCACGGACGACCAAGTAAAGGTGGTTTATATCCACAAGGTTCACAATACCCCCATTGTTCTGTTTTTGGATTAACAATATGCCACGGAAGATTACTTTGTTCACAACTAATCTGATCTGCCTGACTAGGTGTAGGAGGTGTTATAGGGTGGCTATGAACGACAGCAGTTATCTCTCCAGTATTATCTGCTTTTACATAATCTTCTGGGTCGATAATAAAACATTGATGATCTGTCATTGAAAGATTACGACAAGGATAGTATCTTTCTTTTCCTCGAATATTTAATAACAAACCACAAGATTCTTTTGGATCTTGGTCTTTCGCATGAACAAGTGCTTCTTCTTTCCAATTCATGCTATAAACGTACCAATAGAAGGAAACTCTGTTCTAGTACATTGTCTTTTTGGTGCTCTAATACCAGCAAGATCAAATACAGCAGCTAATTCAAATTCGACTATATTTCTATTTTCTGCTGATTTACGATCTATCTTATATATCTCTTGTGGAAACTCTGCTGTAGGATCTGGTGTACCTAATGGATTAGTATTGCCAGGAAAATTTATTGAATCTAAGTATCTAGCTAAAGTTCTAATTCTTGTAACTGTAGCTCCTGTTAAATCATTTCCTGTAGTTGTAGAGTTTACATTTAACAAGATAGCAGTAATAGTTCCAAGAGCATTACTAACTCTAAGAGTTGGTCTAGGTAGTTGACCTTTTCTAAATGCAAAACCTTCTGCCTGTATTGGCATTTTTATGTAAGTATTACCAGCCCAGATAATATCTCCATTTCCTACTCTATTTGTACCAGCATGAAATCTATAAGTAGCTGTTGATCCATGTAAAGCAGCTTCAGTTGTAATACTGAAAAGTTCAATTATTGCTGAAGGATTGATCTTTTGTAGATCAGTAATAATCGGAGCAGTACTCATGGTTCAAATACTTCTCTAAATGTTGTTTGGATCGTTGCTCTATTGTTATATGGTATAGATTTCGACCAAGTTTCGCAAACAAATTTTTGTGCAGTAGATTCTCCAGGTGCAGTAAAATCAAAGCTATCACTATCGTTTGCACGGGCATCAAGGAAGGTTTCTATTTCATCTGCTTCCACTTCAGATACATTAAAAGTAAAATTATAAACTTTAGGATTTTGATGTTCTGCCAATCCAAATAATATTCTGTGTTCAAACCCATCAGCGAAGCGAATAGTACGAGTTAATGGTGCGGATCTTTTTTGTTGTCCGTAAGTAGGTTTTATTGAAGGAAAGGTAGCCATTATGCAAGTAATCCTCCTGGTCTTTGTTGCTGTATTATTTCAGATTGTACTGCAACTGAGATAAGACGACCAAGTTCTCTTCCTTCTGCTTCATCTCCTTCAACAGCAGAACCAGAAGCATCTACGTTTACAACAACATTAGTTGAACTTCCCATATCAGAATTAGGAACTATTCTTCCACCAGTATTAGGAACGAACATTTCTGGACCACGTTCTCCAACCATATAACTTTTACCAGCACTAACAGGACCACCATTTGCTCTGAAAAACTGTCCGATTCCAGGGAGTCCACCAAGAAAAGCATTAACACCAAACTGGATAAGTGATCTTTGTATCTGTGCAAATACACTACGAGCAACATCTCCAAGGGTTTTTGTGCCGTTTATCGCACCCTCAATAGCATCTACTAATCCAGTTTCTATAGTTGACGCAATACTCTTGTATAAATTTGCTACTTTCTCTAGTTGAGGTTGTAAACGTAAAGCATTTTCGTACTGCTCTCTTTCCGTATCTAAAATTTTAATACCCGATTTTTCAGCTTGTCTATCTAATTCTCTTAATTTTTCTCTTATTTCCGCTTCTTGAGTTCCAAACTGTAATGTTTCTTGTAAGAGCAGATTTCTGTTAGTTACACTTTTTGTCATCTCTTTTAATTTC
>VTLG01010852.1_pt1 | contig 10378 bp, 7 predicted proteins | sample 4694571 | NCBI WGS metagenome assembly VTLG01 (sample SAMN12604809, study PRJNA352737) | marine metagenome | biome: ENVO:00000447; feature: ENVO:00000209|ENVO:00000569|ENVO:01000036; material: ENVO:00002151; isolation source: viral sequences binned using virsorter ... | reverse complement strand
CCACTATGGCTTTTAATCTCAACGGGTTCAACTTTAATCAATCCGTCGTTGATGCCAGTGGAAGAACAGTCCCAACTTGGGCTGATGTGTTAAACAGAGCTGACTTAGGTATGGAAGTAATGCACGAGCGTAATGCTCACAACTTCCCACTTGACCTAGCTTCTACAACTGAGAAAGAATATGCCCTCGGGTAAAGGTACTTACGGTACAAAGGTTGGTCGTCCTAAAAAGACTACAAAGAAAAAATAACATCACGTCCGTTCATCCATCATTCATGGACGCATGAAACCAAGGCATGGAACGGGGTCTTGGTAAATAGGTAATTACAATGACTGTAACACTTGTTTATCGTGGTGTATCTTACACTAAAACAACAAAATCTTAATTTAATTAAATGAAAAAACTTGCACTTGTCCTAGCAACCACTCTTGTTTCTACACCTGCAATGGCTGGACCATATGTTAACGTAGAATCAAATGCTAATTATACTGGTTCAGATTACACATCAAGAGCTACAGATCTACACATAGGTTATGAAAACAATCTTGGCGATTTGGCATATTATGTCCAAGGCGGTAAGACAGTTAATGCTGCTGATGGCGTTGATTCAAAGTCTAATTGGTCTGGCAAGCTTGGTGGCAGTATCTCTGCTACAGATAAACTTGGCTTCTATGGTGAAGTATCTTTCGCACAAGTTAAAGATGCTGACAACTCATACGGCACAAAGCTAGGAGCTAAGTATAGTTTCTAAGTGAAACACTTTAATGAATTATGGGTAGTAGTCTTCGGACTGCTATCCTTTATTCTATTTGTAGAATGGTCTCATGTGAGATATCATGAAAAGGCGGCACCTTATTGTGCAACCTTGCGAGTGACTATGGAAGAAAGTAGGTTTCCAACCTAACTTAACAGGGGTTCAATTCCCCTCACTCGCTTTGGCTTCTGGCCCTGTACGCAGGATACCCTTTAGCCGTCTAGACGGTGGGATAGACCACAACAAATGATCAAAAAATTTTCGTACGGAAGACAGTAAACAATACATTTTTTTTTAATTAATCATGGCACAACAAACAAACGTTGCCAATGCCAGTGGACCCCTTTGGGGTGGTGCCAATAACGGTGCAGATACAACCACAGAGGCAAGAAGAGCCTTATATCTCAAACTGTTCTCAGGTGAGATGTTCAAAGGTTTCCAGCACAATACAATTGCTAGAGATCTAGTTACAAGACGTACCTTGAAGAACGGTAAATCATTACAGTTCATCTACACAGGACGCACTAAAGCTGAATTCCATATCCCAGGCCAGAGCATACTTGGTAACGACCAGAAGGCTCCTCCAGTAGCTGAGAAGACTATCACATGCGATGATCTACTTATCAGTTCAGCTTTCGTTTATGAGCTTGATGAAACATTAGCTCACTATGACCTACGTGGTGAAATATCTCGTAAGATTGGTTATGCTTTAGCTGAGAACTATGATCGCAGAATCTTCAGAGCTATAACTAAAGCTGCTAGACAACCTTCTCCAGTTAGCATGACTGACTATAAGGAGCCAGGTGGTTCAGTAGTTAAAGTTGGTACAGATTCAAGTACTACTGCTGCAGATGCTTACGATTCTAGTAAATTAGTAGATGCATTCTATGATGCTGCTGCAATTCTAGATGAGAAAGGTGTTTCAGGTGATGGAAGAGTAGCTGTTATTAACCCAAGACAGTACTATGCACTAATCCAAGGCGTTGATAATAACGGTCTAATCAACCGTGACGTTCGAGGTACAGCCTTGCAGTCTGGTAATGGTATCATTGAAATTGCTGGTATCAAGATTTACAAGTCAATGAACATTCCGTTCTTTGGTAAGTTTGGTACTAGTACTGCTATGAACCCAAGAGCTTCTAATGATAACAATGGTGATTTCGTTGGTGAAGCAATGGGTGATCAAGATGCTGTAACAGCTCCTGCTGGTAATCAAAAGACTGTTAACAACTACGGTACACAAGCTAAATTCGATCACTCTTGTGGTCTTATCTTCCAGAAGGAAGCTGCTGGTGTAGTTGAAGCTATCGGTCCTCAAGTTCAAGTAACTTCAGGTGATGTTTCAGTGGTTTACCAAGGTGATGTAATCCTTGGCCGTTTGGCTATGGGTGCAGACTTCTTGAACCCTGCTGCTGCAGTTGAACTTGTAGCTGGTGTAGACGTATCTTCCAACTGGAACGATACTGCTGTTTCAAACGCAAGTTTCACTTAACTTATATTTTTATACACATTCAACGGGAGTCTTTATGGCTCCCTTTTTTTTTATGGCTATTCCCACAACAGTTGACACCGATACAGAACTATCCGCAGTGAATTCAATACTGGGAGCTATCGGTCAGTCACCAATAACAACACTAAACTATGAGAATCCAGAGATAGCATTTATCTATAACATACTGACCGAAGTAAATAAAGACGTACAAAATGAAGGTTGGATATTTAATACAGAATATAATGTAGAGAGAAAACCAGAGGATACAACTAAACATATAACTATTCCATCTAACGTTTTAAGATATGACATCCATAGTGATTTTAATAATAGATCAAGAAACATTGTAAGAAGGAACGGTAGGCTATATGACACACTTGCAAAAGATCCAAAGGATGAATTTGATGGTAACTTAAATTTAGATATAACTTGGCTTTGGCCGTTTACAGATCTACCTAGTGCATTTAAAAGATACATAATATCTAGAGCTTCAGTTAGAGCTGCTACTCAGCTAGTAAGTAATTCAGAATTATTTAAACTACTACAAGTACAAGAAGCAACAACACGAGCTACTTGTATTGAGTACGAATGTAATCAGGGCGATCATTCTTATATGGGCATACCCCTTGGATCATCATATAAAGCTTTTCAACCTTATCAGGTTTTATTTAGATGACGAGTATTACACAACAGATACCTAATTATGTAGGAGGTATATCACAACAGCCTGACGAATTAAAAGTACCTGGACAAGTTAGATCAGCTAAGAATGTTTTACCTGATGTCACCCATGGTCTATTGAAAAGACCTGGAGGTAGGTTAATTGGTAATGCTTTAAGTGCTTACACAACTGATAGTAAGTGGTTCCACTACTACAGAGATGAGAACGAACAATACATAGGTCAGATCCAGTTAAGCTCTGGTGAGATCAAGATGTGGAAGTGTAGTGATGGTACTGAATACACCCAAGCTAATAATAAGATCACTTATCAATCAGGAAAAGAAACTGAATTAAAGAACTACCTTAAGCAAACTAATAGTGGTGGTACTATTACCGATTCAGATATACAAACTCTTACTCTTAACGACTACACATACTTAACTAATAGGAATAAGCCTGTTGCTATGAAGACTTTAGCCTCAGGTGAGAATGATCTCAGACCACCAGAGGCATACATAGAGTTAAAGAAAGTTGCTTATGCTAGTCAGTATGCAGTTAACTTATTTGATAATGAAATTTTAGAGTCAGTAACTACTGCAACACGAATTAGAATTGATCTAGTTAAATCAAGTAACAACTACTGTGATGCTAATGCAGGTGCTAATAATGGTAATATGGTTACTCATCCTAATAGAATTACTGCTGCTGCACGTTGTGATGATACAGCCGGTGACAATAGAGATGCTTATGCACCTAATGTAGGAACAAGAATATTTAGTATTACTGATGGTGCAACGTTAGAAGATGAAGGTATATCTAACCCAGGTAATCCGTATAGCTATCCTATTGATGTAAAAGCTGGTGGACCAGATGGTACTGGCACTACTTCAGTTAACAGAGGAAAAGATTTATATTTTCGTGTAACTACTACTGGTCAATCAACACCTTATGCAACAGGTTCTGGAGAAAGTGCAACAACTATATACCAAGCAAGATATACCACAACTCATGATCTTTTATATGGTGGAGAAGGTTGGCAACAAGGAGATTATTTTAATTTTTGGCTAAAAGATGCGTACTATAAATGTACTATTGAAGAAATAAGTACATCTAAAGTACAAGCAAATCGTGGTCTAATAAGACCTACTCCAACTTCGTTTGATACTAAAACCACAGTTACTGCAGAAAGTATTCTTGGTGCCATACGGACTGAGATAGATAATGATGACCTTAGTAATTTTAATACTAATGCTAAAGACCAAAATGGTGCTTTAATCACTGAGGAACACGAACTGTATGGTAATACAAATGCTGCAATAACTGCTGCAGGTGGTACTTATACGGGTGTACAACAAATAGGTAATGGTATTTATATCACTAGAGCTTCAGGTACGTTTAACATTACCTCTCCAGTAGGTGAACTACTTAATGTATTATCTAGTTCAGTAGAAGATGTAGCTGATCTACCTAAACAATGTAAACATGGTTATGTAGTTAAGGTAGTCAATAGTGAAGCTGAAGAAGATGATTACTATGTAAAGTTTATTGGAGAAAATGGTAAAGACGGTAATGGTGTCTGGGAAGAGTGTCCTAAGCCTGGAGTTAACACAACTATAGATCCAGCTACTATGCCTGTTCAATTAGTACGTCAAGCTGATGGAACATTTAAAGTTTCTCAAGTAGCTTGGGATAATCGTTTAGTAGGTGATACAACAACAGTTCCTGAACCTTCATTTATAAAGACAAGTGATGGCGAACCAAAATCAAATAGCAATACTTATGTAGGAACAATAAACAAGATGTTGTTCTTTAGGAACAGAATGGTCTTACTCAGCGATGAGAATGTGATTATGTCTAGACCTGGAGACTTCTTTAACTTCTGGCCGAAGTCAGCTATCACATATACAGCTACAGATAACATAGATATATCTTGTAGTTCTGAGTATCCAGCTATTGTTTATGACGGGTTACAGGTTAACTCTGGTCTAGTCTTATTCACTAAGAATCAACAGTTTATGTTGACTACAGATAGTGATGTCCTTAGTCCTTTAACTGCAAAGATAAATGCCTTAGCATCTTATAACTTTAACTTTAATACTAACCCTATATCACTTGGAACTTCAATAGCCTTTTTAGATAACGCAGGTAAATACACACGTTTCTTTGAAGTCTTAAGTGTACTACGTGAAGGTGAGCCAGTTGTATTAGAACAAAGTAAAAATATATCTAAGTTATTCCCTAATGATATAGATCTAATAGCTAACTCAAGAGAGAACGCCACTATATTCTTTGCTACTAAAGGTACTAATAAGTTATATGGTTTCAGATACTACCAAACAGGAGAACGAAGAGTACAACAGGCTTGGTTTGAATGGGAGTTAAGTGGAACTATAGAACACATAGCTATGCTTGATGATGCGTTGTATGGAATCGTTGAAAATATAGTTAACGATAAAAGTTTTACTGGTAATGGAAGTATCACTTCGTTTGATACAGGATTTGATCCGATGCCAGCCTTGTCTAAGCTTAATGTTCAAGTAGATGGTATTGATAAAACATCTGGTTTCTCATTAAGTGGTTCTAGTATTGTTTTCACATCTGCACCTGCTAATAATTCAACAATTAGAGTTTATGAACCTAGATCAGTGATGCAGAAGTTCAGCCTTAAGTTAGATGATAACTCTCATACTATTGTTGAAGATGAGACTTATAGAGTTCACTTAGATAATTCTAAAAGCTTTGCTTATACCAACCTAACGTATGTAGCTGATGGAGACTATACAAAGTTTGATCATACTGCTGCTAACTTTGGAATAGATTCAAGTGATATAAAGACTTCAAAGCTATATGCTGTTGCTGTATCTACAGGTACAGATAAGGAGTTTAATGGTCTTGTATCTAAGGTCACTACATTTAATGATAACGGTACAACTAAGGTAAAGATCCCTGGTAACTGGAAAACATACGATATAACAGCTCCTAAATTGCATACAGATTCAGCAACACGAGCAGGGAATACTGTAACTATTACTTATACAAGTCATCCATTCAAAGTTGGAGATGCTTTACAATTAATTTTTGAAGGCTCAGCTATTACAGATACTAATTATACCGTAGCTAGTATAGCTGAGGATGGTAATAGCTTTACAGTTACAGATCCAGCAGCAAACGGTACTGTAGATAGTGCTGTTGACGTAGAGATTAAATCAACCCAAACACCAGCTACAGATATAGTCATTGGTTATGCCTTTGATATGGAAGTTGAGTTTCCTACATTATATGTAACTCAACAAGAAGGTGATCTTTTTAAATCTGATATACAAAGCTCACTTGTTCTACACCGTATCAAGATGAGTCTTGGTCCTACAGGTGTGTATGACACAACCTTGAAACGAATTGGTAAGCCAGATTATACTGAAACATTTGAATCAGTTATGGCTGATGCCTACACTGCTAACACAGTAGGTATAGATAAAGAGCAAGTAGTTACATTACCAGTATATGAAAAGAATACAAACCTAACCTTTACTCTTAAATCTACTCACCCAACACCTTCCACATTGTATTCAATTAACTGGGAAGGAGATTACTCCAAAAGATATTATAAACGTGTCTAAGTACATCCATCCAATCACAAAAGAGGCTGCTTTAGAAGTGGCCTCTAATTTACGTCTAGAAGACCGTAGAGAGGTCGAAGAAGGTTATGGGGTAGATTCTACCTTAGCATTATTAGACGCTGTTCAGAAGCCCTCCTGTGTGTATTTCACGGTGCCTAGCGGCAAGACTGCCGGAATGGCTGGAGTTGACCCTGGTGGTCAAATATGGATGCTATGTACTAATGCTATAGAGGAATGCCCTCTTACCTTTGCTAGAGAAGCTAAACGTTATGTCGAAAGACAACCAGATAAGTTACTGTGGAACATTGTTGATAAACGCAACACTGCCCATCTTAAGTTACTTAAATTCCTAGGGTTCAAATTTCTAAGGGAATTAAAACATGGACCTAACCAACTAACCTTTATAGAGTTTTGCCGTGTGCTTAGGAGCCCAAGCAAGAGCAGCGAATGAACGTGCTCGAAGAGATTATGAATATAATCTTGAAAAAAGAGAAAGACAGTGGATGCAAACACTTAGTATTACTAATACTGAGAGGGTTATGCATGAACAAACTATTGATAATACCAACTTAGGTTTATCCCAAGTCTATGGTGATTTACAAGAAAAATTTGGAGATCAAATAGGACAAGCTTTACAAGAAGATGAAGTCAACTGGAAACAGTTCTTAGAACAGAGTAAGGGAGCTGAACTAGCTGCCTCTGGTAGAACAGGTCGATCCATTGATAGGATAAGTACATTAGATCTAGCTGAGTACTTAAAGAAAGGTTCACGCAAAGCGTATGAACTAACTGAATCTAGAGAAGAACTAAATAAAGCTGGAGCTAAGGCTAGAGGTATGGCACGTGCTGAACAGATGCAAAGCTTTGCTAAGAATTCAATAATCAGGAACCCAGACCTTGCACCTCCACAACCTGTTATGCAGAACGTAGGAGCTGCAGCATTTATGGATGCTTTGAGTATAGCTGGTTCTGTTGCAAGTATTGCTGCTGTACCAATGACAGGTGGTACATCTTTAGGTGGTAAATTATTACCTGGAATACTCGGATAACCCATGACAATACAATACGATCCACAGCAAGTCACCGACTGGTTGACTCCTTTAGAGAAGGTCTACGCTAGGCAGTCTCGACAATTAGATATATACCACCAACAACTTAGAGAAAGAGATAGGCAGGAAGAAGCTGCTACCTTGGATTTACCTGAGATGTTTGGTAAGTTAGCTAGCTTCTCTTCCAGTATTAAGCAAGTAGTAGATGCTAGAGAGACTGGTCAGAAAAGGAAGACTGCTAATACATTAGGTAGTTTTATGATAACAGGTGCAGATAATGATGCTGCTATTGAGTACTATAAAAAAAGATATCAAGCAGGTAAAGATAATTTATTAAAAGATAATAAAGACTTAGAAAAATTACTAAGTAATATTAAAGACGATGATTTTAGAGAATACATACGCAATTCATCTAAAAAACAACACATATTAAATAAAGAATTTTTAGCTTTAGAATATACAAAAAGTTTACCTGGTAAATATAAAGCTCATGTCAATGGTGCTGGTCAATCGGAATATGATGATTTACAAGGTGAACAAGCTAGAAAAGATCATTTTACTAAATATGCTGATGAAGCTTTAGCACCATTAAAATTATCAAACGAACTTGTTGCTAATAATATTCTTCCAGAAGTTGCAAAACTAAGAGATACAGAAGCTATTACAAAGCGTATTCAAATTAAAAATCGTGTCTACGCTGTAAAAACTATAGCACTTGAAAATAGCATTGATGTAAATAGAAATTTATCTGGGGATGAAGCTGCAAAAAATTTACAACTTCAACTGAATACATTAGCATCTGATTTTGGTGGGGAAATGGAACCAGCCAAAGAAGAAGCTACTAGAATGTTAGTTAGATTAGGACGTGGTAGAAAATTAGAAATGCATGAATGGAATGCTATTTTAGAAGGTAAGATTGAACATCCTTCAGGTAATACAGGTGCTATACTTCTTAGTGATGATCAAAAGTTACAAATACATAAGGCTATACTAGAAGGTCAGGCAGTAGAATTAGCAAATCATAAAGCTAATATTGGTACTCAAATAGAATCTGATACTTTACAAGCTATATCAGGTAAAATGTCTCAAGATCAACTAGACGGTAAGATTAGATATTATGAAAGTATAGGTGAAAATGAACGTATTAAACAATTAAAAAATATATCAGTTGTAAATCAAAATGAAGTTGTATATCAAAATGAAATTGAACAATTAACTGAAACAGCTGAAACTGGTAATTTAGAACTTTTAAAAGCTGAAGTAGAAGAAGCTACAAATCTAACAGCTAAAGCTGAAGCTGAAAAAGAAATTGCTTTTCAAGAGAAACATCGTAAAAGACTAAAATATTCAGAACGGTTTTTAGATATTAAAGTTTCTGAAGGATTAAAACTTACTTTAAAAACAGATGAAGATTTAAACTGGAAAGGTGTGGGTGTTAGAAATGATTTATTAGCATATTTTAGAAAAGACTTTGCAGCAAGAATTAAAGCAGATCCTAATAATCCTAATACTTTAAATGAGTCAATGGCTGCTGTAAATGAGTATTGGGAAGCAAACGGTGGTGCTGAAACAGATGGTACTGGAAAGTTTTCCCCAACTTCTAATGGTACTTATGATAATTTTAATAGATATAGTGGTTTAAAATCTGATGCATATTCCGAGTTAAACACTGTTGCTACTGAATCAAAAGTTAACCAATATACAGATAGAGTAAACACAGCTTGGAATAGAGCTAAAAATAATCCTAACACAAAAGGTGAAAATATTATACAACGTGTTTTAAATACACCTGAATCTATATTAGATAAAGAAGATATAATAGCTGCATATGAAAACACTACAATTTCATCAGAAGTCAGAATTAAAGCTAGACAATTAGGTATTACTCCTGTTCAATTATTAGAGTGGCAAACTAAAGCTTTAATAAATGGAGGCGATACTTATAAAGAAGTAGTAGATTTATTTGATTTAAAAAATAAAGAATTACCAGATCCTGAAAAAGATTTACAGGAAATGGTTGATAATAAGGATTTATATTATCTTTTAAGAAGGGTTGGTATTGAAAACACTACACCAAAACAAAGGTTTAGATTATATCAATATCTTGAAAATCGTGATGCTTCAAAAAAAGAAAAAGAAGAAGACTTAGATACAGAAGAAAAAGTTAACCAACGAGCTTTACGTTACGAATACATGAAGTAATTAACATGGATGATGACTTACAAATAGATCTTGATTTAGATGAATCTATATTAGATCGAGTTGTACAACCAGGTTCAGAAGTACCTACGGATACTCCTACCCAACCTGAACAAGTACAACAACCTTCTACGGAAGGACAAGAGAATAGACCAGGTGCATTAGGCTTTGTCCAAGATGTAGCTGAAGGAACTATTAAAGACTTACCACAAAACTTATACGAAGGTGTAGCCCCTGCTGTTGGTATCGTTGATACAATGACAGATGCCTTTAACATGGCAACAGGTTTTAACGTACCTAAACTACCTGAATATGAAGACAAAGCTTCTACAGCTATACGTAATATATCTGGCCTAGTAATACCCTCACTAGGTCTTAGAGGTATGGCTATATCATCAGCTTCTAAACTACAAGCAGCTGGAGGTGTAGGACCACAATGGTTAAGATCTCTAGGTAACAGAAAATCATTTGAATACATTTCTAAGTTCGGTATCGATATTGGTACTGGTGGCTTAGTAGATTATGTAGCAGAACAGAACCAAAAGGATGATAACTTAGCTGGTACTTTAAAGAAATATTGGCCTAAAGTATTCCAATGGATACCTG
>VTLG01006929.1_pt1 | contig 10378 bp, 20 predicted proteins | sample 4694571 | NCBI WGS metagenome assembly VTLG01 (sample SAMN12604809, study PRJNA352737) | marine metagenome | biome: ENVO:00000447; feature: ENVO:00000209|ENVO:00000569|ENVO:01000036; material: ENVO:00002151; isolation source: viral sequences binned using virsorter ... | reverse complement strand
GAGGTTCATCCATCTCGATGACCTGACTGGATCGAACCGGCCTTGGACCTGGAGCTACTAAGCTGTGATAAGTCAAGAACTTATCAAAGATAAGTGACAAGTAAGGAACTTGCCAAATGCCTTTCAAGTCAAAGAAACAGAGAGACTATCTGAAGATCAACCAGCCGAAGATTTACAGACGCTGGAAAAAGAAACACGGAACCAAAATCAGGAGAAAGAAATGACCGGACTAGAGACTTTGATTGCAAAAGAATTAGTGTCCTTCGTAGCCAAAACAATCTGGCAACTGGTCCAGTCAGATGAGAATGATTTGACTGCAGATCAAGCGAAATCGCAGTCGAAGTCAATGCTGTCTGATCTGTCGGAGGATGCTCAGAAAGTGTTCAAGCACAACCTTCCAAAGGAATTCAAGCTCTGATTTTTCTCAAGGTTTTCTGCACGTTTGATACACATTTTGGTACACATCCTCCACGCGGATCCTCTCAGAGTCAGTGTTTGCAATGGTTAAGAGATTGATACCACTTGATTATGAGTCGACTGCTCTAACCAACTGAGCTACTGGCCCACTGAGTGTTTGCAATGGTTGACAAGGATTCCTGCCTCAATTCCAGGCCTTGCACATCCGTACACAAAGGCTGAAAATCAAGGTTTTCTGCATAAACGATACACATTCCGATACACATTATTCCTCAAATAAAACGGATTCTATTTTCTTGATCAGGATGTCGGTGGATGAGATGGCCTTCTCCATAAATCCTTTTGAAGTCATGTGCCGATCCACCTCTCGGATTGCATTCTCTAGATCTGCTTCGGATGGATAACGGCAGCGTACTTTCCGTGTCCGTGCTTGCGGATTCCACTCACGAAAAAAAACTTCTCCGTTATTGTTTCTGACGATGGTCCCGCAATAATCTTCCTGGTTCTTCCATTCCTCGAAATTGCCTTTAATCAATTTTATAATAACTTCTTTTTCAACCATGTCATACCTCGTATCTATTTGGATTCCTGAGACCATTCACGGAGCAGCTCCTTCAGAGTCTCGACCTTGACCTCAAGTTCTTTGATCCGGTTCTTCTCGGACTTACCTGTTAAAATATAAACAACGTCATATCCTTGCTCAAGCATCCGTCGTGCAATCATTCCGGAAAGCGGAGCGGAGCCTGCCATCAAGTTTCCAACATAGGACCGTGAGACGCCGAGATCAGCTGCAATCTCGATCTGCTGCTTGCCTGTTGCTCGGAACGCCGTCCGCAGGCGTTCCACTATCTCAGGATCCTCCACTGTTTTTTTCATCGTTTCAACTGCTGTCTCCAAATCGACCTCCTTGTCTATGTGGATGCGGTGATAATGTCAAGATGCTTTCAGAGCCTTCTCAAGAATTGAGGAGGTCTTCTTTGTATAGTCATCAACGAGATGCTTGTATATCTGAGCAGACTGCGGTGACGACTGGCCGAGATGAGCCTGGATGTCCTGCAGTGTTCCTCCGTTGTTTGCAATCAAACTGGCACAGGTATGCCGGAGAGAATGCCAGTTGATTTTCCGGTGCGGATAATGCTCACGATGCCAGGACTCGTCGGAGTGGTCTTTCGTGCATCCTACCGGACAACGCAGACCTGCTCTCACGAGAGCCTTCTTCAATCCTTGAAGAAAGTCAGGAGCAGCTTTCAGGTCATACTCGATTCCAGTCTTCTTCTCTGACGCTCGTCCCCACTTGGAGAGACGAGGAAAGATGCGGTTTGAATAGATTGCTCTCACCTTTATCCGATCCTGCATGATCTGAGATGCTGTTTCCTCAAGAGCAACCGATTTGCTTTCACCGTTCTTGGTCCAGGTGAAGATGAGTCTGTCATTCTCCTGATCGAAATCCGTCCAGAGAGCATTCATCAGCTCGCCTTTTCTTGTGCCGGTATGGACTGCCAAAACGACTGCATCAAACAGATGTTCGTTCTTTGATCTCTCGCATTCTGTTAAAAGGAGTTTGTATTCCTCCGGAGTGAGGTAGTCGTGACGGCTCTGAGCTTCCACGAAAAGTGAGTCCTCTTTCCTGCCTGTTGAGATGATCGGATTCAGGTCGATCCAGTTCCGTTTTCTGGAAGCGCACCATGTCAGGACACGACTCAAATTTCTGAGCAGGCCATTGTAGGTCCACGGCGATTTACCTTGGCTAGGATGCCAAGGATGCAGAGCCTGAGTGATCTTCTGAACTGTAAGGTCGTCGAGCTTCACGGATCCGAGGATCCTGTTGAGGCAACGCAGTTCCGACAGGATGATGGTCTCGCCTTCCGGAGCTTTCTTGCCTTCAGCTTCCTTTGATCCTGCAAATACTTCTTTGTTCCACTGGTGGATTGCGTAGCCTAATGTCAATCCGGTGGACTTGTCTCCTACCTCAAGGCCAAGCTTCTCGGCTGCTTCCTTGAGTTTTGAGTTGATGAATTCTTCTCTGAGGTCACGGACCTTGGAGGCTTCTCGTGCCTTTGGAATATAACGTCCGTCCTTTATCCTGCTGGCCGTGTCTTCGGTCAGTCTCAGATCCTCCAGCTTCTGGAAGGTCGCGAGGACTCTTCTTCTTTTCTTTCCATCCTCTGGAGTGAGGATGGCCTGGAGGACTGCTCTGTTTTTCAACCAGTATATTTCTTGTTTCATAGTTCCTCTTTTATTTGTATGAGCATTCACGTTCATATCGGAGGTATGCATTCCACCAGTGTCGGCAGATTGCAACGAAAGACTGCTCTGTCCTAGCGGAAAGAGTTGAGCCTCTGAGAGATCCTCCGTCACAGATCTGATTGCCGAGTGTTCCGGACATTCCGTTCAGGTTTACATATATATAGGACGAACCGTTGCCAATGCGTCCTATGAAGAAAGTGATGTCCTTATTGTATTTCCGTGATTTGATTGTGAATTCCATTTTGCTCTTTTTTTTATTTGACATTGTCTGACATCAGTTTATCCTGAGTGTCAGGATGATGATGTTACCATCACCATGTTATGATGTTAACATCATGACAGAAGGAAGTCAAGAATAAAATGATAATAAATTTTAAAAGATGAAAAAAATTATCAGACTCACCGAGGCAGCTCAGATCGTCGGATGCTCAGAGCCGATCTTCAGACGCAGACATCTGAGGAATCTGAATCCTGAACAGCTCTGGCCTGGAGGTCCGTACTTTTTCCTGAGAACCGATGTTCAGGCTTATGCCAATGATGCCAGAGCAGGATCTCGCTGAAGAGCTGCGACTCCTGAGAGAGGAACTTTACTCACTGCGAGTGCTTCTTACTCCGGAGCTTAAAAAAACCGAGCTGATTCAGAGGTCTCTGCAGGAGGACAAGGAAAGATTGGCTGCCATACGCCGGAAGTCTCGTGGATAGCATCAGGATCTTGATTGATCCGGTTGCCAAGCCTCGGATGACTCAGGCAGATAAATGGAAAAAGAGGAAGGTCGTGACTGACTATCGAGCCTACAAGGATGAACTGAAGCTGTCGGTTCCGTTCCGCATTCGTCCTGTTGAGATGGAACTCCAGTTCAACATCAGGATGTCGGAGTCCTGGTCCAGGAAGAAGAAGGAGGAATTGAGAGGCAGGCCTCACCAGATAAAGCCGGACATCGACAACCTTATCAAAGGATTCCTCGATGCTCTCTACGAAAAGGACGAAGCCGTCTGGAAGATAAAGGCTGAGAAACTCTGGTCAGATGAAGGATCAATAACCATCAGACACTGAATATAAAATGCCGGAATGGACACCGGCGAACAAGGATCAGGATCTGTTCTCCTATGTTCCGGAGGCGAAACCGGACGAAAGGACAGAGGTTGAAAGAAGCAGTTGGAGAGACCAGCAGATTTCCGAGAGGCATCGGAGGTATGGATACCGGATGCCTGCGGTGGATGTGGACTTCCTGCTCGTCGAGGCAGGCGGATGGAATATGCCGAAGGCCATCATCGAATACAAACACCAGTGCAACGATCATCAGAAATGGATCAAGAAAAGCGGAGTCACCATCCTGAGAAACCTCGGACTAATGGCACGGATTCCATTCGTGGTCGCATTCTACGATGACAGGAAATGGAGCTTCCACGTTTATCCGTTGAATAAATTTGCACTTAAATTTTTAGACAAGGATGCACTTCTAACGGAGCAGGAATTTGTGAGGATTCTTTACCGCATGAGAGATATGGAGATCAGACCGGACGAAGAGGCACGGATCAAAACATTGCTCGACATCAAATGAACGAACTGGTTTTCGATATGCCTGAAAAGGAATACCGGCGCCATCCGGCAATCGGTTCCTCACAGGTAAAGGCGCTCCGTGATGTCCAGATTTATCTGCATAATCAGGACAATCCATTGACGGTCAAACCGGATATGCACCGTGGCACATTGAGCCATGCTGCCACTCTGGAGAGGCTCACGAAGAGCCAGCTTGCGGAGCGTTTTCCTATTGAGAAGAGAGCAGGCTGGAAGGAGGAGGACCAGGAGAACTCACTTTTCCTGGCACAGAAAGCTCATGCTCATCCACTAATCGGCAGGATTCTGAAGGTAGGCAAGCCGGAGGTCTCGGTCTTTGCAGAGCTGTGCGGAGTTCAGTGCAAAGGACGGATCGACTGGTATCAGGATCTCGACGACGACGCAAAGATCATGGTGAAAAGGAAAGGCGTTCCATTTGCCATCGATTCTAGTGCCGTCAATCTCTACGACCTGAAGACATTAGGCAAAGGCATGGCAGAGCAGGAGGCATTCTCTAAGTACGTCGGCAACAACGACCTCCACGTTCAAGCAGCATTCTACCATGACCTCGTCCAGAAGGTATTAGGCAGTGCGCCTGCACGGTTCAGTTGGATTGCCGTCGAGAGAGATCCGCCGTACATGATGGCAGTCTACAATGCAGCAGACTGGCTTCCACTTGGCCGCTTTGAATATGAAAGAAATTTACAGCATTACCGCGACTATCTGCAGCTCAATCCTGAGAAGAGAGAGTCGCTCAAATTCGCAGGATACCATGAGGACGAACGGATCCTACCGGTGCCTGCCTGGAAGATGAAAGGAATTTATGAGTGAACAGAGCATTTCGGAGATCATGGCACTGGAGGCAAATATGCCTCGTGAGACATTCCTGAATACATTGAAGAAAACGGTGATGCCTTCACAGAACGTGTCTGATGAACACGTTGCAGCATTCCTGGTACTGGCACACAAATACAAACTCGATCCTCTGTCGGAGCAGATCCACGCCTTTCCATCAAAAGGCGGAGTCAAGGCCATGATCGGAATCGATGGCTGGATCTCCATTGCACAGAGGCAGGCTCACTACGATGGATTCAAGCACATCGACCGGTTCGACGAGAAAGGAAAACTCGTTGCAGTGACGGCAATTGTCCGGAGGAAGGACCACTCGGAACCAACGGAGATCACCGAGTACATGGATGAATGCAGCAGAGACACACAGCCTTGGAAACAGTTTCCGAAGAGGATGCTCCGCCACAAGGCAATCATGCAAGGAATTCGAATGGCGTTTGGAATCTCCAACCTTGTTGATGAGGACGAGGCAGCCGACATCAGGAGAGAGGAAGGCCAGATGAAGAACATCTCTCCAAAGGAAGGAGCAGGAACCGGATTCTACGACGAGATGAAGGAACTGGTCGATGACGATCTCAGCACACCGAAGGAGGAGAAAGGAAAGGAAAAGGACAACTGGCCTCGGCTCAGATATGGAGAGAAATCCATCTCGGAACCACAGTCCACGGAACCGGATCCGGACCTCATCATGACGGCAGAGAAGGATGTGGTTTCAGCCGAGACTAAAGAGATGAAAAAGATTAAGGAGGCAGTCAGAAAAGACAAGAAAAAGGACGAGAAAGTAGATCCTGAACTGTTTTAATGGAACCGTTTAAATGCAGCCTCTGCGGACGCTCAACTAAGAACGCAGACCGTGTGTGCAAAGGATGCAAAACTAAAAAACATGAGAGGCCTGATCGACGAGTGGATCCACTCTCTCTCCGGATGCCTGCGTGGATCAGGTAAGGCCGGAAAATAGGATCCTGAATTCATGACTCGCCTAAAGTGAAAACCAAGCTGTCAGGCCTCTTCAATGCCGATCACCAAGATTGATCTGAACCGGTTCCGTATCACTCCGGAATCGATGGAAAGATGCAGGAAAAGAGAAGAAGAACTGCACCGCAAAAGGTTTGGTCTGGTCGAGATCGAATTGACAAAAAAAGAGATAGCTGAAGCAGAAGAAATTGCAGAACTCCGGTACAAAAGCGGTGATGTTTTCAACGGCTTTGTCGGTGCGCTTGGAGAACTGGCAGTCGAAAAGTTTCTAATGGCTGAAGATGAGAAGAAATTCGACCAGTTAGTTGACCGAGAGCAGAGGCCTCTCGGGGACGAAGGTTACGACATGGTATGGAACCGCCTCCGGATCGAAGTTAAATGCACCAGGAAGCACTTCTCCGACATCGAGCTGCGTGTTCCTCATCCGCATGATGCAGACCTCTTTGTGATGACGAAAGCCTACCGGAAGAACGGTGGATGGAGTGTCGATCTCATCGGTTGGATAACACTGGAAGAATACCTGAGAGAAGAGAAGCCGAATGTCTTTGGAGAGGACGGAGTTTCACGGAATAAACTGAGAAAAATATCTGAATGGATCCATCATGACTAACGGATACGACACCTGGAAAACTCAGACGCCGGAGGAATATTACGGACCTCCGCAGGAGATCCACTGCATCAAATGCGGTGACTGGTTTGAGACCTACGACGACGACCTGACCATGTGTCAGCCATGCCTGGAAGAGCTATCGGAGTACGACGGATGAACTGGATTAAAAAGTTTTTGGATTATGAAGAAAGAATCATAAAAATAGAGGCGGATATTGCCGACATACGGGAGGCGTATCGAGCGCAACTGACACAAATTAACATAATACGGAAGGACTCATTAACAAGCTCCAGCCTTCGATGGTTAGAAAGAGATTTGAAAGAACACAAAGAGCTGCTGGATGAAAGAGAAGCATGGTTGGAAAAAGATTTGGAAGAACACAAATTGGAGACAAAAAGGCTATGTCAGGATACAAAAAACGAGTGGCGTGAGGAAATCGATTATCTGTTTGAATTCAATCAAGGCAAACTCGACACTACCTTCAACTGGACTCCGGAAAAACTAACAAGGACCATCAAAAAGGTGAGGTATGACCTCCAAAAATTACGCCAGCGTTTTGATTACTGGAAAAACAAATCCAAGGCAGCATGAAACACTTCATAGTATGACGGATGATGTTGAGACAGGATCAATGGATAGAGGCAGCTCTGACAGATAAGAGACTCACTAAGCACTGTCTCAAAGTTTTAATTGCCATGATCGCTTTAAAATATAACCGGAAAAATGAAAGTTTTTGTCCAAGCAGAGAAAGAATTTCCTGTATGACTGGAATCCATCCTACTCACATCTCAAATGCCATCACACGCCTTTGCAATTATGGCTGGATAAACCGTGAGATAAGGCCTGGAAGAAGCAGTCGTTATCAGTTTTTACCATCCAACCTGTCGGTGAATTTGGATGGAGCCTATACGTTTGAAATATTCAAGGTGAGACACAACGAAGAAGAGGAAGGACAAGAATGAAACACTTCAAAGACTACTTCAGACGCCTCCGGCTGAGAAACATCCTTCAGGATGGACAGCATATCCGCCGAGGCTTCTGGAGGCACATCGACGACGGCAGACGCAAGGTTTGGATCCGAGCCATGATTGTCAAGAATACGGTGCGATGAGCTGGATCAAACTGCACCGCAGACTGCTCGAAAACGACCTTGCATCGGATCCTTCTTCACTGGCTCTCTGGATCCATCTTCTGCTCATGGCATCTCACAACAGATTCATGTCCGTGAGAGGATCCTCCGCCGTCCAAATCATGCCTGGAGAAATCATCACTTCAAGGAAGAAATTGAGCCAGAAAACAGGCCTCTCCGAGAGCAAAATAGAGCGCATTTTGAAGGCATTTTTAGCAGGTAAACTTATCGAACAGCACGGAAGGTCCAAATACCGAGTGATATCAATCGTTGAGTGGAGCAGATACCAAAAAGATGAACAGCAAATGAAACAACATTCGGACACTACCAAGAATACAAGAAGTAAAGAACCTTCTAAAGAAGGTTCTGTTACTGTCGAGTTTCGGAGCAATTTTGAAGAATGGTGGATCAAATATTCAAAGGCTTCACACCATCCTCAAGGCTCGAAAAAAAACGCAGCCAAAAACTTCTCAATCTGCATCAAAAAATACTCCATCGAGAAAATAAATCAGGCAACCAGAAACTACCTCATCGAATGCAGACGAACCAACACGAAAACCAAACACGCTGAACGATTCCTCAAACTCGATCTCATCCAGCAATACCAGTCCGAACAGGAGACACACGAAAGCATCATCGACAGAGAACTCAGAATTCATGGACGAAACACTGACGCACTACCAAGCTCTGCTCCAAGGCCTCAAAGCCTGTGAGATCAACTTCAAAGCTCACACCTCGAAGCACGGAGCCATCACAGAACAGGAACTTGCTCTCTGGATCGGACAGACCGAAGACATGACGCCTCTAAACATCACCAAGGCATTCAAACTCCACATCCAGAATTCAAGCTTCTATCCAACCGTTGCCGATATCAGAAATGCTCACACAAACTACAAACCACGGCACAAACCAAAACTGTTCAAAGCTCTCAATGCTCCGGACTCCAGAACACCAATGCCTGAGAATGTCAAAAAGTTCCTCAAACACTTTGCAGAACTTAAATCCATTGACAACATCAAAAAAACAGACTTGACAACGAAATGATGGTAATTCTAACATCACAACAATCCTGTTCGTCACTCAGTGCGCTGGAGTTTTCTACTCTGACCTCTCCGGCGCACACTCACTCAACGGAGAAACTCCATGCCTGCAAAAAAGAAACAAGGATACTCAGCTCGACTCGACGAACGCCTCGGCATGACACGAGGTAAACAGGCCACCAAGAAAATGTCTGCAGCCGGTAGACGCAAAGTCTCAAAGGCTACCAGAAAACCTAAAGGCACCTACGGATTCAAAGCCAAGAAAAAATAATGGGCCGTCCTGCGTTCCAGATTACACCTGAAGTTCTCGAAAAAACTGAGCGTTTAGCTGCTCAAGGACTCACTCAGGTGCAGATTAGTGCGTGTTTAGGTATCAATCCAGTCACGCTAATCGACAAGAAACGGCACTATTCCAATTTCGCTAATGCCATAAAGAATGGACGTGCAAAAGGCGTTGGAACCATTACGAATGCGCTGTTTGAGTCAGCTCGGAATGGCTCGGTTCCGGCGCAAATATTCTACCTGAAGAATCGAGATCAGGAGAATTGGAGTGATGTTCAGGCGCACAACGTCTCCGTTGTCGCCAAACTTTCCGATTCTCAGCTACTCGACGAGGTTAGATCCGATCCAAAGCTCATCGAAGCACTCGAAACCAGTTCGATTTAAACCGAAAAGCTCACGAACTGATACACAAACCGTACACATTGGCCTAGCATGGAAGCTCAAGCCGTTGATATTGCTACGGAAACTGACTCAGACCAATCGATTGCAGATCAACCGGTCTTGCGTGGACACCGTGAAAGCGACGATGCAATGATCATTGATAGCTGGCTCCGTTCAGGCCTGCAGTATCCGATCTACACGGCAGAATGCGGACGACCCCCCATCCGCCTTCGGCCTCCCCCCCACCTCCTCCTCTCTCAAAACCGCACAATCCTCAAAAAACTCCTGCCACAGGTCTCGATCCTGGTCTTGGCGGATCCTGCTGATTCGGACCACATCATCGGCTGGATCTGTTTTGAGCAGCCTGACTGCCTTCATTTCATTTTTGTGAAGTACAATTTCCGCCGTCTTGGTTTTGGCCGGATGCTGATGGATGAGGCAGGTTTGCCTGTTGAGTGTGTAGTGAGCTGGAGAACGCCTGCGCTCAATTTTTTTAAAAAACATTCCTGGACCTGGAATCCTTACCGGAGTTGGAAATGAAGTTAAAGATTGGACGAGTTCAGTTTGTGAAGCCTGTGAATGTGCCTCATTACAACACGTTTGAAGGCATCACCTGGAAGGATCACCGTCATGAGCTGGACATGGTGTTTGAGGATGGCGTGCTGATAGTGAGAGGAATGCCTGAGAGGTTGAAAGGCAGGATGGTTGAGGTGATGGTACCTGAGAGTAACATAGCAGGAATGATGTCTTTGGATGCAGAACTCGAGTGGAGTCAAGAGGATGAGCGCAGAAAGTCGGAAGCAGAAGCAAGAGAAGCCAGTGCCAGAGCAGAGGCTGAAGAGGCCGAACGTGAAAGACAAGCGAGGAACAAGGCGAGAGCGGATGCACGA
>VTLG01003326.1_pt1 | contig 10378 bp, 8 predicted proteins | sample 4694571 | NCBI WGS metagenome assembly VTLG01 (sample SAMN12604809, study PRJNA352737) | marine metagenome | biome: ENVO:00000447; feature: ENVO:00000209|ENVO:00000569|ENVO:01000036; material: ENVO:00002151; isolation source: viral sequences binned using virsorter ... | reverse complement strand
TTAAATATTTAACTCTGTCATTAATTGACATTTTACCTAAATCTGCTTTTTCTGATTTAGTATCATTTTCAGGATTGTGAGTAAAACCCTCTGCTCCTGGTTCTTTTTCTAATTCAACAATTTTAGCTTTTAAGTGTTCTACTTCTTCAACTAAACTATTTACCATATCTTTAGACATTTCAACTTTTTCCTCAACTTCTTCAACTTCTTCAATAACTTCTTCTGTTTCAACAGACATATTTTCTTTATCTGCTTTTAAGTCTGCTACAGCGTCTTCAAGATTTTTAATTCTCTTTTCCATACCTGCCCAGTCTTCAACATCAGCCTCATCATCTTCAGCCATTTCTTCTTTATCTTCTTTTTCAGCTTCTACGTCCTCAGCTTCTTTTTCTTCGCCTAAGTCCATAATTTTAGAATCTTCATCTACTGTCATTTTAGCCCCATCAGACATTGTGTATGTACCTGCTGATAATTTAGAAGTTTCTCCATCATCTCCTACAACCATAACAACTGAGCCTATCATAAATTGCTCATCTTCCGTTGCTAATACTCTACCATCATCTAGTATCATTTCTGCATACATTTTTGTTTCTTTGCTTTCTTCTTTATTAGAAGATAAAAGCGTTTTGATTTTTTCTAGTGTACTCATTGTTACCTTTTTTTTATAAATATTAAACTTTAATTATTGTTCACAGGACTATCTTCTTACTGTCCTATTTTTAATGGCAGAACAGACTTTAGCAGCAGTTTCTTTGCTTCCGTATTGTTTTACCATATCTTTTATACATTGTTCCCATTTATAAGTAGCTAACGCTTGTCTATTAACAAAACTAGCGTATTCAACGTATTTATATTTTTTCTTGTATTTCTTTTTCTTTTTACCAAACTCATCTTCAACATACTCTTTCTTAACGCTATCTGCGTGAGTTTCACAAGCCATGTATCTTGTAACTCCATTTACTTTATGTATATGAAAACCTTTACACCCTTTAAACATTTCAGCGTAAATCTTAGCTTCTTCTTTAGTAGCAAATAAAGGCTCTCCATCTAAACTACCTACAACAGCTAATTCGTTTTCTAGTATTAAATCTCTTATTTTACCTAGTGTAACTTCATCAGGGCAATCAGTACATTTTTCAGCTAGGTCTATAATATCTTTAGGTCTTGACGCTTCAATTAATTTGTCTGTAAAATACCCCTCAATACTAAACCCTCTAACTTTACCCTCTTTTACTGATTCCCAAATTTCAGGATTGTTTACTTTCATTTTTACAAACCACGTTCCTAATGGCAATTTGTTAAATCCATAAGAATTAGATTTATCGTTTTTCTTATCTTCTTTAATCCAACTCTCTACAACAGTCATTCCCTCTACTGGTACTTTATGCTCATAAGTAGCGCTATTGTTTCTTAAAGTTGACATAAATAACTCTTGAGCTTTTTTGATAGTATCTTCTGTAAAAAATACTGTGTACTTTTCGTCTTTATCTTGGTCGTATCTAGGTATTTCTTTATTAGGAATTAAAACAGCTCCTACTAAAGTCTTTTGTTCTTCATCTAATTTAGCTAAAGTTAAGAATTGGTCTTTATTAAAGAATACCCAATTTTCTTCTATTGCAGGAAACTCTACTAAACTAATAGCTTCTACACCAAATCTATCTGAATCTTCATCTATTATTAATTCTACCTTTTTTATTTTTTCTTTGCTCATACTTATAAATATAATTTGTTTAAAATTGTTTATAACGTTGCTTGTAAGTTTAAATCATTTTGTAAAGCCTGACTACTACTAACATCACTTTCTACTACAAATGCTTGTACTGGTGGTGGTTCAGTTCCTATAGCTCCAAATGTAGGCACTGTTGGTATAGTATCTTCTATACTTGCTCCTGCGTCTATAGTAGGAGTTGAATCCCCCCCAGTTTCTCCTGGTATGTCTGTTTGTAATATGTTTCTAACATTAGCTAAACCTGAAGCTACAATCCCTGCTGCCCCAATAGCCCCAAATAAACCACCCTGAGCTAAGGCTTTAGTTGCCCCTGCATAAGTGTCCATAGTTGCTTGAGCTACTGCTAACGCTTTACCCGTCTTTGTTTCTGCTCCTACTAACGCTGTTATACCTGTTAAAGCTCCACCTATAATAGCTCTTTTTTGGTCTTGTAACGCTTGTTCTTTTGCTAAGTTTTCTTTGTCTAGAGCGTCTTTCTTTTTTTGATAATCTTCCTCTATCCTTAATCTAGTTTTAGCTAAATCTTCTTCGTTACTTATAGTTAAATCTGCTAGTTTAAGTAATCTTTCTTTTTCTTGTTCAAATTCTAATTTTCTTCTATCTTCTTCTTCAACACCTATTCTAGATAGTTCTTGTAAAATAGCATTTTGTTCTTGTCTTAATGCGTTTTCTTGTTCTTTTTGTTCTTTTTTTAAAGCCTTTTCCCTTAACCCAATTTCTATTAAATTATTTTCTAGTTCTTTTTTTTGCGTTAATAAATCTACATTTTTTTTATCTATAGATAATTGAGTATTTAGACTAGCTATTTGTTTTCTAGTTCCTTCTTCTTCTAGTCTTCTAGCTTCTTCTGATAATACTAATAATTCTTTATTAGCTTTAATTCTTTCTTCAAAAGTTTTTGAAATATCATCTCTAATTATTCTTTGTGCCTCAGCTTCATCTTGTGCTAAAAGGATTAGTTCTTGTTGACCTGCAGCTAATAAACCTATGTTATTTTTTGCTCTAGTAACTCCTCTAGCTTGATTTAAAACACTTTTAACTGTCATATCATCAATAGTGTTTGTAAACTCTTCTGCAACAACTTTTCCTATATTCGCAACCTCATCTACACCCTCTTTAAAATCTTTAACAATAGCTTTCCCTGCCTCAAAAGCGTCTTCTGTAGTCTTTTTTATCTTATCTTGATAACCCTTAATTTGTTTAGTTAATTTGTTTATTTGGTCTATATCGCCTTTACCAAACCAAGATTTTTCCCAAGCTAACTGTACTTCTTTAAGTACTAACGCAAGAGTATAAAATTGAAGTCTTAGGGGAGTTAAGGCTAGTGTCATTAAGTTCATAATAATTCTACCTAACGCATCAAAATTATCATTATTTGCAGTAACTCTATCAAAAATTGTTTTAAATGTTGTTATGATTTTATTCATTACTATCCCAACTACATTAAAAGCAGTTGAAACAGTATCTATAACTTCTTGATTCTGCATTAAAGCAGAAGCTAACATATCTACTAGCTTTAGTATTATACCAAACCCTGCTGCTTTCATAGCCAAGCCAACACCTCTAAAACCTTTAGCTAATCCCTGTGTAGCAGTTGCAGACGATTTAGAAGTTTTACCCATGTCTTTTACATTATCTGACATTTCGTCTACTTTGTCTTTTACTTTTTCTAAATTTTGTAAAGCCCCTTGAACATCTGCCTCTACTTCTATTGTTACTTTTTCCGCCATATTTTTATTTTTTTAAATAGTTCTTTAAATGTTGTAGGAAATTCATTAGCCCCTGTTTCAAAAGCGTATTTATCTCCCTTTGCTTCTAATTCTGTTAAAAGGTTAATTGATATAGGCATAAGCCTACCTACTTCTTTTATGTATTTTTCTAATTCCATAATAAATTATCTAAATTTTGTAGCATTATATTATCTGCATTTTGATATATTGCATTAACTGTTGGTATTAGTGTGCCATCAGGGTCACCCAAAGGTTGCCTAATTAAAGATACTTTAGCTACCCAGTGTACCGTTTCATTTGCTCCACCAACTATAGTAGGAGTCCAAAAACCTCTATTATCAAATGTTGTTATATTAACAGTAGGAGTAGTAAAAGCACTATCCTTATTTGTTTTTAATAAATCTCCCCCTGCGCTTCCTACTTGTGAATTAGTATTATCTCTATTTATTAAAACTGTATCGTATTCTAAATACCCACACTTTCCTGAATTAGTACCTGAAACTATACTACCTAATAAACTAACTTTTACATAATTCATACTTAATATTGATAATGACATCATTTGACTTTGCATACCATTATAATTAAAGTTTGTAGTTGTGCTACTATCTAATGTTGTACCTTGCATATAATAAGTAGTAGTATAAGCATTACCATTAGTTGTAATAATATTATAGTTAGTTTGTAGATTAGGCATTAATGAGGGCATAGGCACTTGTACGGGCGGTATGTCTGAATTGTCAATATCATCAAAAGTAAAATCTGTTGTTCCTGCATTTGTATAACAATCTCCTACCCCTGTACTAGCGTTAGTCTGAACAAAAGTCCAATCAGGATTTACTTCTTCACAGCAAGTATTAGTTATAGTTGTACTTGCTCCTGAACCTGCATCTACCCAAGTCATTAAACCAGTATTTGTAAAAGTAGGTATAGCTCCACAATCATTTGTTAATTTTTCTATAACTTTTAACAATGTAACTCTAGTTGATTTATTGCCACCTACTAAATAATTATCTACACTTATAATTCTCCATAAAGTATTCTTAATATAATATACGTCTTGAAAACCTGTTCCTGCAAATCTACGAATATCTACAGGGTCTAAGTTTAAATAACATTCCATTATTCTAGCTTCATCACTATATATCTCATTTATGTATTGCGCCCAATAGTCAGTATAAAAACCATGCTCACTATAAGTCATACCAAAATAATTAAACGTAAAGCCTGTATTAAAGTTAGGACTATACCAAGTCCAATTTAATAATTTAGTGTCAGCAGTTACAGAGCCTAAAGTGTCTAGGTTATATTGTAAACATAAAGGAAATTTATTATTAGTAGTTGTAGCGTCAATTGTTTGTAAAAATTGACTAGAGTATATATGAAAGTCAAAATTGTTTCCTGTGTTAGGGTTTTCTCCTGTAATATCAATAGGAGTTCCACTATAATAAAACAATCTAGGTTTCATTGTTTCTAGTGGGCTTCTTGGCTCTCCTTGTTCTGCTTTAAACAAATACGCTAAAGCTACATTAGGGTTAGGTAAAGCTCCGTTAATTGTATTTCCTGACCATTGACCTATACCTTGTGCTATAAAAGGAGCAAACACGCTAAAGTTTTCAAACTCATTATTAGCAAAATCATTTTTTCTAGTTTCTGTATAAGTACCATATACTGTATTATATATGTTGTTATACCTTTGGTTTAAAATATCTTCATCTTCTAAATCCCCAAACTTTAATACTTTAGATTGTAATTCATTTGTAGGTCTTATAACTTGCTCTTTTGATACATCTAATTTATCCGTCCAATATTGAGTACTACCTGCGTTTATATAATCTTGATAAGGTTCTATTAATAATAGTTTTTCATTGTCAGGGTCAGTTTGTATAATTAAGTTAAATCTATTTACTAAATCTTTTACAAAATCTGCTTGTGTCATATCTGGCATGTTGTGGTACATTTGTACCTCACCATTTAAACCCCCTGACATTAAACCTACATTGTCTGTTTGTTCTGTTTCTATAGTACACGCTGATATAGTAGCAGTAGCGTTTTGTGTGCCTGTTTGAGGACTTACAGTAAATGGTTCACACTCTAATAAAAAATAATATATTGTACCTGGAGTTGCTTGTAATTGTTGTGGAAATTCAAATGTAACATTAGAACCAGTAGATACATTAAATTGTTGACCATAACCAACCGCTTGATTAGTAGTTTGATTATACCAACGCGGTCTTAGTTGTACTATAGTTAAAGGATCTCCACTAGGACTAACTGTATTGTTAATATTAATAGTTATAGTAACTTTAACTGATATTGTTCCTGTAGGTAGTAAAGTGTTATCTGTTATATCTACAGGTATTTTTATAGATGGTGTATCTACTCCTGTAATACCACCTACGCCCCAATCAGTTAGTTGATTATTATACAAACCATTAGGGTCGAATACTTCATTATCTACATCTAAATTACTAAATACACTTTCTACTAAACCTATACCTGTAGGGTCTGTTACAGGAAAAGTAGTAGCTCCAGATGAACTTGACATATTAGCTTGAAAACCTATGAAAGGTGCTTCACTACCTGCACTTGTATTAAATAGTGTTTGTACTCTACTATGTTCTGTAGATAGCGTCATAAACATTCTACTAAACCATTGAGTATCTGTTATGGGTGTACTAGCGTTTGTATCATCAATTCCTAAAAATGTACTTTTAATTTGATAACCTGCTTTCTGTGCAATTATATGTAATAGCCTTTGTATTCTTATTGCAGGTTTTAAATTTGAAGCCTGTACTGCTCCGTATTCATTTAAAGAGTTATTAACAAGACCACCTAACTCATTACCTTCACTATAAAAATCAGTAGGACTCCAAAACATAGCACTAGAATAAGGATTTATAGTATGTCCGTAATCTATTATAGGGTACATAATATCGTTAGTTGTTGTACTAGCAACTGTTGTAAGTCCAGTAGTCCAACTAGCAACAATATTAGGTAGAGTTAATAAATGGTCTAATTGGTTATCTTCTATAAATAATTCAGGGTTTGTTGTGTCTTGAGTTCTAAAAGCGTCTTTTAATCTATTATCTTTTAAGTCAGTAAAGAAATCAGCAGTATCACCAAATAAAGCTATCTCATACAATCTAGCGTTCATATAGATAGATTTTAATTGTATAAAACCTTTTAGTTGTGGAATGCTATCTATATATAAAATAGCACTAAATTTAGTTTTAGCGTTATATACTAAACTTTCTAAATTAACTTCAAAATAATTCTCAAAAAAATCATTGTTAGCATTAGAAAAAGGTAGCTTTAAAGTTTGACTAAAACTAGACTTTCTTGTATCAGGGTTTTTTAAATCTAACCAATTATAATTTACTACAACATTAGGAGCTTGTTGTAAATCTAGCTCAAATTGTGTTACATCAAAAGTATCATCACTTGTTGTTTCTCTACGATATGCTACTAATCTTACATCCATTAGCTATTAGTTCTTACTTTGTTAGCGTACTCTAAATTAATTGTATATTGTATTTTAATCTTATCGTTTACGCTTGTTTTTTTAGTGTACATTTTATTAGTTATAACAACAGGATAGACTACACTATTATCATCTATAATTTGAATATTAGTAGAAGTAAATAACTCCTCTAACCATGCTGCCTCATCTTCATTTAAATAATCAGAATTTACAACTAATTTTCTTTTAGCTTCTGTAAATAGTGTTTCTTTTCCTCTTTCGTAATTAGAGTAAGCATATTTACCTAAATCCCAAGTACCAGGAACGCTCTCCATTTCTTCACTTGTTACGTCTACGCTTTCTATTGACTTACCTCTAAAGTTCATATAATCCCAAGCTCCTAACCTGTTTCTCCACGCTAGTCTAACGTTATCATACCTAATACAACTTTGATGTCTATCATCTACTTTTGCTCCACTTCCATATCTATAAAAGTTGTAATATTTTGTACACCTATTAGCTATGTCTGCTGAAGTACAACCAAAGACTCTATAGTATGCCCAATTAGAAAAGTTGCTAGGTCTAGCGTTTGTTACTAAAGATTGGGTTTGTAAGTTTTTAGTACCACAACCAAAATATAATATTGCTTTATCTACGCTTGTGCTTTGAGCAGCAGTAGCTCCACCATTAGTAGTATTGTTTGCAAAAAAATGAGCAGTTGCACTACCGCTTGTGCCTGCTATTAAAGTACCTGCACTATTAAAGTATTGTATTGCTATATGTTCTATTTTATCTCCTACTGCTATAATACTACTAGAAGCAGAGTCACCTTGTTTAAAACATATTGTACCCTCATCTACATTATCACCACTTGTGCTACTTCCTCTCACAAATTGTATGTTAGGAGCATTAGTTAAAAACTTATAAAAATCCTCTTGTGTATCATCATTCTTATATAAGTTTAAAGGGAAGTTTGTTCCATCATCTAAACCACCTACATTAGTTGCTGTTTTAGTATATGGTGTAGTTGCAGGAATGCCAACAGCTACGTTAGTTGTATAAGTACCTGATGGAGCTAGTTCTTCTACTGGGGCGGCTGTTTGACTTGTAGCCTTTTCATAACCACCTAATATTCTTATAGCTACTGCTTGAGAATCATTTATTGAAAAAGGTTTTGCAGTTTCTCCTATACCTAAACTATGTATGCTATTTGTAGAAGAATTTCCGTCTACTTGTTGTGTTTCCAAATACGTTCTTACTATTTTGCTAACATCTACAATACCTACCCCTGCTTTATTTTTATGTAATTTTAATTTACCTATAGTTGCTAAAGCTCCTGTATTTGACATGCTTATTTGTACTTGTACTATATATCTAAACTTTGCTGCTCCTGTTATTGCTCCATCACTTTCTTTAACTACATAAACTAAAGGGCTATTACAAGCCACAAATTTATTAGGCTGTTGTTCTATGCTATATGCCATTATATTGTATTTATTTTAATTTTCAAATGTTGTGTTTTTAACTCTTTATCTTCAGTTGTTTCTACGTCTTTTACTGATGCTAATTCCATATTATATATTAATTCTGGGTACATCTCACTAAAAGGCTGTGATATAAACCTAGTTCTTTCTAGTCCTCTTTGATAGATACTTCTTGATATTAAGAATACTAAACTATCATTTGTTATAAATCTTCCTGCTCCTCTACTATTTTTCCAATCTTTCTGTATTCTTCCTTTTATTCCTTTAGTATTTATCCAACGCCTAATAGCTTTACGCAATCCACCTCTTGGACCAGTATTTGTACCAAATCTAAACGGACTACCATATCCCCTAGCTCTACCACTACCTTTAAACCCCCCTTTTCCTTGTACGCCCTCATCAACAAAACGCCAGTAATGTGTAGCTAAACCAAAGTCTACTTTAAAATCAACTCCTGTAACTGTTTTTTCAACATCATAACTCATTTGATTAAACAAAACCCCCCTTGCTCTTTTCTTTTTTAAAGTTAATCTACGTCTAGCATTTTGAATTAATTTACTTCCAAAATTATTTAATACTGCTTCTATTTCTGTTGTATCTAATTCCATTATGTATTAGGGGCTTCATCACTTGGTTCAATAGGAGCATTACAAAGTGAGTTAGGGTTATTAACTTGCATAGTAAAACTAGCACTCCACCCAGTTAACATATTAGCAAATCTAACTGTAAAAGGCTCTGCATTAATAGGTAGGTTTAAAACTACTTCCCCAGGTATATAACTAAATTTCTTTCCACTATCACCCCCTGATGTTTGTAGAGCTAGATTCTGTCTAAACTCTGATATAACGTCTTGCATAATTTGTAGCATTTGTGACCAAACCAACTCTCTATTACTTAAATCTTCTTTAATTAAACTCATAGTAAATACAGTAAACGTATAAGTCATTACTCCTTTATCTATATTAGTATTGCCTGGCTCTACATATAATATAGGAAAGTCTGATTGGTCTAATTTATTAATATCTACTTCATCTAACATACCACTATGAAAAGAATTAATTTGAAAGTGATTAGTAGCTATTGTGTTAAAATCGTCTATAAAGTTTTTGTATGTTATCATCTATGCTTATTATAATTGTTTCTTTCTATGTTGCTTTTATCTTGTTGGTAGCTTAAATATGTTAATACTAAAGTAATCTCTGTTTTAGTAACAGCTTCAATGTTTAATATGTTATTATTAGCCAAGCTAAATATTAAATTATACCAACCCCACTTACCTGCTAAGGTTTTTTCTCCTGGTTCGTCTTCTTCACCCCCATCGAATAACTGTTTAAATCCTCCAATAAGTTTCTCCCTAAACGAAAAAAAAAATCTATCGCTGATAGTGTAGTACTCATTGGTAAGTCTTTAAACTTGTCTATTTCTAACTCATCAGGGTCATAAGGTTTTACGCTATAAAACTCTCCAACTTCTCTATTTACTTCTCTATATAGAACACTCATAATTCTATGTAGATTTTTGTTTATGTCTTTTCCGTATTCTTCAATATCTACAAACTCTCCAGTTGTTATCTTACTTAGATTAGGAACAAAGCCAAACTGTTTACCTTTAAACTTTATTCTCTTTTCTAATATTGTTTCATTCTTGCTATTTACAAATTTGTTTATTTTATCTACTAAAAGTTTCTTTTGTTTTAATTGTAGCCTTTTTATTAGCTTCTTATCAATCTTACAAAACATAGAAATAATCTCATCATCTCTAGTCTTTCTTTTAGTGTTTGCTATTTGTAAGTACCTTTGAAATTCTGCAATAGTAATATCTTTCCATTCAGTAGGCACTATAACCTCAAATTGTTCTCTAGCCATTTGTTATAAATATAAATTCAACGTTTTTGTTCATAATATATAATACTTGCCACTATAATTAGTTGTTAGCTTGTTTAAAGCAACATATCTAATAGCGTCTATTAAGT
>VTLG01001597.1_pt1 | contig 10378 bp, 7 predicted proteins | sample 4694571 | NCBI WGS metagenome assembly VTLG01 (sample SAMN12604809, study PRJNA352737) | marine metagenome | biome: ENVO:00000447; feature: ENVO:00000209|ENVO:00000569|ENVO:01000036; material: ENVO:00002151; isolation source: viral sequences binned using virsorter ... | reverse complement strand
CACCACCTGTTATACGTGTACGCTCAAGAGACACAGCTTCAACCGAATCTTGCCAATGTCTAATCCATGATGCGAAATCTGCTGCTTTTTGGTCAAACTTAGTAGCTGCGGTGTCAACAGAAAGATCGTCGATCTTGTCCAGAAGCCTGTTCATCGAGTTCACTGTCCTCTTATCCCCGTTGTCCCAAGCTATTTCCAAAGCAGTTGCAGCTAACTCACGCACTTCTAAAAGGTCTGCATCCTTAACAGTCTTAGTAGTACCCCATTTCGCAGGGATGATATGGTCGTAAGCACCTACGGCAGCATCACCAACGTCTACTTTACCGGTTACCACCTCTGACAGACGGTCAAGTTGACTTGATGTAAGCTTCACGGAACCTTTAGGAATTGGAGTGCTAATGTCTTCTACATATCTACCAAGACCTTCATCATAAACACCTATATTGATTCCGTTCTCACCCGCATACTTTTTATTAACTGTATGACGCGCTTTTTTTCTACTTACCCACTCAGGATTAAGACGTAGCGGTTCACCTTTCATTCTTTTCTCAACAGGGACACCTTTTTTAGTAAGGAATTGTTTAATACCTGTTGTTGAATCAGGCTGAAAGAAATCAGAGATAACTTCATCATAGGTATAAGCCAGACGTTCTGGCTTCATTGTATTTGCTTCTTTGTCAAAAACGTCAAATACTTCCCATTCCTCAGAATTATCAATCTTTTCAATCCCAGTATCACTTATTTGCCCCCCAGCCGTTACAGTGAAAGGTGAATTCCCCTGATCTTTAAACTTCATAGGTCCATCTACTTCATTGGGAAGACCTAGACCACGGTCATTAAATCCTTTTAGAAAAGTGCTGAGATTAAGATCGGAATTCTTTTGAATAATGTCCAATCCTCTTGCATTTACTAATGCTGCCTTTGGAAGAGCACGACTTGCATCAAGAGCACGAGCAGGGGAAGCTGCACTTATAACTGCAGTAAGGGGACCTTTGAAACGGTCGTGCATTTTTTCAATAGTTGAGCGCACACCTTTTTCAGCAGTCCTCTCGATATTTCCAGACACACGGGAATAATCCGTAAAGCTAAATTCATTTACCCCTTCGATTTTTTCTATATCAGCAAGTTGCTTACGGCCTAGCTTACTTCCAGCTTTTAGAGCACCAGTTGCAATATCCGCACCAAAGACATTTGCGACACTAATTGCACTTCGTTTTGCAAGACTTCCACCAGCAGAAGTTCCTCCAGTAGCAATACCTAATAGAACTTCAGGACCTAATTCAATAGCACCCTTAACACCAACATCAATGTCATCTAATTTGCGCCCGCCCGGAAGCGGAATTCCCTCTCCCGGCAGACTAACTTGAGTAGATGGCATATCTGTACGACGAAATGCTTCTGCTAAATTCTGTGCTTGACCTGCAACGTCGAAGAGTTTTCCTCGACCTGATTCCTCAGATACTTCTTTTAGAATTTCAGCAAACCCGCGACCTTGATTCTGCCCTGCAAATAATTGACCGGGAGCCAAATCGGCAAGACTTGTTGCAGCTCCCCCAAACAATTCAAGACCTTTTTGCACATTTTCCAGTGCTGGCATAGCAGCACCTGTTAAGTTTTCTAGCACTCCTGAGCCAAAGAAAGAGCCAAACTCAGGCTTTCCTCTAGTGTCACGAGCCGCAGTTTGTGCTCCAAGTTGAACGTCAGGAAGGAAAGGAATATTAGCTGTACGTTGTGCGCCTTGTTGTGCCTGAAATTGTTGCATTGCACCAGTAGGAATATTTGGTGCAATAGTTGGCTGAACTGTTTGCTGTAAAGCGTTTTGTCCTAAAATCTGGGAAGCTACCCCGCTTGCTTCTCTTGCGGCTTTAAAACTTTGAATCCGTCTAATACGAGCAAGTTTTTCAGCCCGACGCTGATCTCGCCGTGATCTATAATTTTGAAGAGTCAACTAAACCCCCTGCGGAGTGTAGGATTCCACTTGTTGCTGGAACTCACTTGGTGTCGTACCTTGCGCTGCCGCTGCTCCCTGAAGGAACCCAATCTGCTCATCACTGGCATTTCTAAGCGTAAACAAATTAGGATTAAACGGTGTTGTTGTAGACCCTCCACCTGCTCCGGTAGCATTTGGTGAATTGAATCCAAAGATTGACCCCGGAATACTTCCTTCTGGAGAATCGTTGATATCTTGCAATAAGCCACGTTCTGTTGCAAATCCAATAGCAGAAGGATTACTCATAAACGCAAGTTGATTAGCAACATTTTGTGCTGACTGACCAGCTTGAATTTCAGAAAGTCTCTGCTCAGGTGTAAGGCCACCTCGAAGAATCTGGTCAATTCGTGTTGCATCCTGACCTAGCTGAGTTGCTGCATAAGGATTATTAGCTGCTAACGCTTGTTGAACGCCTAGAATGTTCCCTTCATCTGTAAGACCGCCAGATGCCTGTGCTCTCGTTAGGTTCAAAACATCCTGAGATGTTTGTCCGAAAGGGTTATATTGCCCAGCTAATACAGCTTGAACATCAGATAATTGTCCACCACCAGCAAGATAACCATAAGGAGACGTTGCTTGAGCCTGTGCCATAGCAGCACTTGTAGCCCCTGTGGTTTGCAGAGCAGCTATTTGCTGTTGTGCAGTAGCTTGTATATTAGCTATTGCTAATGCTTTAGCATTTTCATCCAATCCTACAGCCTGTTGAAGTTCTGCAACAGCTTTGTTAGCGTCAGCCTGAATCTGTGCGGCTCCCGTCTGCGCTCCAGCTTGAGTCGTTGCAACAGTGGTAGCAGCAGTAGATTGCAAACTTGCAATAATTTGCTGTTTGTCTAATTCATTAAGTCGTGCATTTGCTTGCAACTCAGCAATTGCTATTTCAGAGGACTTCCTTGTGTTCTCTTGAATTTCTGCAATAGCTATAGCTTTATCAAGTTCACTTAGTGCCTGATTATTTTGAAGTGCAGCCATTGCTTCCTGAGCAGTTATCTGCATTTCCTGCTGAAGTGTAGCTATAGCTTTAGCCTTATCTAACTCAGCAACAATGGTGGTCTCTCTAAGAGTTTGCTGGGCAACCAGTGCTTCAGTTTGAGCATCGGATTGTATCTGTGCAATAGCTTGCGCTTTGGTCAACTCATCTATAGCTGCGCTATCCTGAAGAGACCGAATTGCAATTTGTGCTTCTTTTTGAGAAGCCGCATTAATTTCAGCAATCCTCGTCATAGCCTCAGTTTCAGTGACAGCTATAAGGTTTTGAGACTGAGTTTGTATAGCAGCTATTTCTTCATCAGACGCGCCTCTTAGTATTGCTGCTTCAATTGCTGCATTAGCATTTTCTTTCGCCGTAGCAATTGCTGCCATAGCGTTCTGTTCTGCTACATACTTATCAGCACCTGCAGTTTGGAACGCCGCTGTTTCTTGCGCTCCTGCCATCAATCCTTCAGCAGACAAGCCAGCTAGAGTGGTAAATTCCTGCATTTGCTCAGGCGTGAAAGGAATAAGATTGCCGTCCTCGTCATATTCCCGCTCCATTCCAGCAATCATGCTTAGAATGTTGTCTTGGGCTGCAAGTCTATTCGCCTCAGCAGCGTCAATAGACCCTTGCTGTTCTGCTTCCATTAGCGAATTTAAAACTTCCATCTGCTGGTCTGAGTACCCGCCTTCTGGTGGAGGTCCCATGATCTGCTGAAAGAACCCAAACGCTCCTGAAGCCCCTGCCTGAAGTCCTGCAATTCTTTCGTCTGTATCTGCTCGATACTCTGTAGCGGCAAGTTGTTGATCTGCTTCGTACTTAGCAGCAGCAACTTGCTTGTCTGCAATATACTGGTCGGAATACCGTTTCATTCTTGCAAGTTCAGATTCTAACCCGCGATTGATTCTTGCTATTTCAACTTCAGTCTCGCCACGTTCAGTCGCTATCTGAATTTGAGCGTCTCTATTAAATTCAGCAATTTTTAAAGAATTTTCTGCAGTAACTTGGGCAATTTGAAGTTCAGTTAATTTTCCGTCTTGCTGACTTGCCGCTGTTATTAAAGCATCGACTAGAGGGTTGAGTTCCTCAAATCCGTCTGCGGTCGTGTAAACAAGTTTCTCGTCAGGTAACTCACTAATTAATTCATCAACAACTACCCAATGAGATGGGTTGCCAGTCAGAAGATTTGTTGTTTTAGGAGCGGAAGTAACAACTTTGTTGTGAAACTTTGGTGTCCCTATATCAGAATTAGTTTCAGCCTGATTTTTTGCGGCTGATCTTGCATCAGCAACGCTTGCAGCTTCAACAGTAATTGTTTGAGTTTCACCATCAGCGGAAGTTACTGGAACCTTGTACGCATTAATTGTCGTTGTTTTTTCTTCAGAAGTTTCTACGCCCGGCGAATTATCCCAACCTGTACCATTCTTCCAAGCCTTTGAGTAAATATCTTCGCTTTCTTCATCACCAGCAATATCATCCATATTCAAACCGGGAGCCGTTGGCTTGAAACCGAACTGAGTGCCGCTAGCAGAAGTGCCTGTTAGTTGATTTACAAGCATTTGGTCTACTGTAAGATTTTCCGTTAAGGGGCTAAATTGTTCAGGAGAACCTTGATAAATAGTAGGGTGGTCCGTAAAGAGTGTGGATTCATCAACCGTAAAGGAGCCCTCCCCCGGCCAAGGATTAAATGTAGTTCCTTTTGGAATTCCATACTCATCGCTAATATCGACTGGATAACCCTTAGAGTTTGCAAACATACCCTTTGGAGAAACACCCTTATTAGCAATAGTTAGAACCTCGCCTAGTCTTAAAGCAGACGATGCTACCCCGCTACTTGGATTATCTGTTATTGCAAATCCTTCAACGTCTTCGAGTGGAATACCAAGCTGGTTTTCCAATTGTCTTTGTATTTGACCAGTAGACCAGTTGTCAGGAAATTCAATAAACTGCCATTGCTGACTAAAACCGGGAATTGCCCCCATAAAAGTTGGTGGGACTTGAATATAACGTGGCATTTAGATACCTCCAACTGGATTGAACGGCAGAGGCTTTATTTGTTCCTTCTTACCGCCGGGTGGGTCTAGCTTAGGAGCGTTTAGTTGCTTCGGAACGGTATCCAGAAACTGCTTAACAACTTCATCGAATTGTGAAAATGCGTTTTCTAATAGAACATTATCTTTTTTAGCTGCCATTTATCTACTCGCTGGTAACGTGCTTGTTGGTACACGCCTCTCTCCCGCTCTAGCAGGGCTAGTCATTTGTCGAGCAACAAGATCAGCTTCACCTATAGACCCCGGTATCACAGGTCTAGTAGTTGTAGGTGGTCCTGTACCGGGTGTCTGTGGGCGAGTCCCAGCTTGATTACCGAGGCCAAAATTGCCGGGATTTGGTAACTGTGTAGCACCTTGAGTATTCAATACATTAGTTGCTATTTGCTGTGCCTCTGCAGGTGTGCCACCTGATGCTTCTACTAGGTTCTGAAGAAGTGGAATGCGTTGCGCTGCAATACCTTCCAAAAGCCCCATAATCGGTTCTGACTGTAGGAATTTTTCGGCAAGAAGTTTTGATTGTACTTCCAGCGCGTTAGATACCCCGCCTTCCCGTAGTGCCGTGTCGTGATCGACAAAACCTTCCCGCCATCGTTGTGACCACAGATTGAGAACTCGTTCTCTTTCTTCTGGTGCAGTTGGGTTGAGTTGCACGAAGTTAACATAATGACCCTTGATGTCTTTAGGAGAAATTGTAGCGTCTACAGTTCCAGCTTCTGTTTGACCCCAAACCGTAATCCGGTCTTGAATGACGTGCTCCACGATACTGAGAATAATTTCGTTACGGTGTTGCAACCCTCGATTAGAAGCTGCAACCCAAGCAGCAAAGTTAAGCCGTCCAATACCTGAAAGAACAGCCGTTTCATATCCAGAGGATGCACCTGAAGGACGTTGACCACGAGTAACTGATGGAGCGGTATTAGACTCAATAGCCTCATCGAACATATTCTTCGCCAACATAATCGTCTGTGGTGGCTCAGGTGTTCGCGCAATTTCAATATTTACGTTTGGCGGAAGCACGTTCATGGCTCCCGGCGTAGTGTCGTACTCGTTCATAACTTCATCAGCCATGCCCGGTGGGCCTTTGAAGTCTCTAACAGGCCAAGTTGAGTTCGTAACAATATCGAGATATTGACTAGCAAGCTGAGATTCAGCCTGAAGCATCTCAAAGTTTCCGTCCAGAATCCCCCAATAAAGGTCGTCTGGTTTATTACCACTGGTTGTCATGCCAGTCTGAGGCCAATACATAGTCCAAGGTCGAATCTTATAACCGTGCTTACGTGGTTTCATTACCCACATACGCTCTGCTAAATAAGCAACCTGAGAGTGAGTCCATACTTCAATGAACTGAGACCTGCCAGAAGTAGCACCTTTCCATCCGGGGAAGTGTGCATGAATCCATTCGTTATCAACATCAAAGAAATGAATTACCCATCGAGGGTCGTACTGGTTATTTGTGTCCCAGATCATGGACTGAGGATTGACTGCCTTTGTAGTAATAGGCCACTCAATCGACCTTTTGTCCATTGCTTCTTCAAGGTCTTTTTTATAACGCTCTAAGTCACCGGAATCTTCAGGTGGCTCAGGGAAGTCCGACCAACGCGCGCCAATAAATTCTGTTTTCTCCCATGCAATTCCATAGCTTGCAGTATGAAAGTTGATAATTCTTCTAGTGGGAGTTTCCTGTTCCAGTCGGTGGTTCGAGCCACGCAGGAACTTCTCAATCTTTTCCGCTCTTGCCTGACCTCTTGGACCGGGTGGCGGAACAGTAATATCTACGAAAGGTGGAGTAATGTGATCGGTAAGTGTTTTGACTACTGAGTGTGCAGTACCAAGACGGACTTTCGTCCCGTTTTCCGTGATAGGGAAATCGAATTCTCCCTTCACGAATGTATCGACATTACGACATTTTTTCCAGAACTTCCCAAATCGCATACGTCCTTGAGACATCATGCCTTCTACCCATTGCTGAGTGATATTTGGTTCGTCCTGTGGATTGGCACGTTCTAATCGAATCGTGTCATCAACATTTTCTTGCATTGGAGGAACTGCCATGCTGGCAGATGAAACGGCAGGTGAGACCATTTACTTCTTCGCTTTTTTAGTTTTCTTTGGTTTTGATACACGTATTGCTTGAAATAGCGTTTTTGCTCGTGGGGGAAGCCCTGCTTCAAATTCGTCTTGTTTTTCTCTAGACAGCCTTCTTGCTTTAGGAAACCCGAACCGTTTCGCTATAGCTGCATCTCTTGCTTTAGACATTAAGCCCTGCTTTCTCTTCTTCCAGAAGAGCGTCTATTTGCTCATTGAAATCACGATGACGCGAACTCCGTGTCATCTCGATCAAACTTAATTTCCCACGTCGCCTTTTCGGAATGTAATTTGGCCTTAGCGGCTCCATGCCTTCTGTGCTCCGAGCAGGTCGCGTACTCTGAGCATACTCTATTGGGTCACATCCGTACAATGCCAAAACCTCTGCATCTGCCCAATCATCGTGTCCTCCAGACGAAGTTCCAAAGACGTGTCCACGATTCGCGGTTTCCTTGTGGGTAGTATCCATTAGCTGTGAAGTTAACTTGCCCCATTCGGCTGGGAAACTTACTTCTTGGTGTTCAAGGGCAACACGATAAGGCAGATACAGGTCGTGATATTTTGCTACAGGTGTGAAGTTGAAAGCGACGACAGGGATTCCTTCAGTCAGCATTTCGTTGTACATGATGTCACGAGCGAATTGACCACCAAGTCCGGTGGAGTCCATAACAATTTGTTTGAGATTCCATCTTCGCGCTTCGCTTTTGATGGTTTCCATCTGAACTAACCAGTCTGTTTTGAGTAATTCAGTTGCTGAGACGGACTCTCTGGTCTTTCGGTTTTTGATTATTAGCACGGTAGCGTCATTGCTACGACCAAGGTCGAGTCCTGCAACGTATTGTTGACCTGCTGCTGGCTGGTACAGTTCTTTTGCTCGTGCAGCTTTATCGACTTTTCGGAAGAACGCTCCAGCACCTTCAGGCTGAATAGCCATATACAGGCGGTTCCAGTCGTCTTCCATCATGGTTTCTTTATCGTCCATGATTTCTTCTTTTTGTTCGTCTGTCAGGAGTGGGTTATCAAATGCCGTCCAAGAGAATGCTTCACGGCGTGTGCTAGGCTTTTCTTTCGCTCTTTTGAAATTTCTAGCGAACCAATGCGACGGAGAAATAGGCGGTATTCCTTCGACGAGAGCGCGTCCAGCGCGACCGGGCGATGACAATGTTGGTCTAAGTTTGTTCCATCCACGTTCGTCTATTTCCTGTGCTTCGGTGATGTGTAAGAAGTCGAGTCCTACAGACTGCAGTGATTCGGGGTTGTCTGCGGACTTGAGTTCCCAGAAGACAATAGGTCTTGGTCGTGGCTTACCGTCTTTTCCTTGGAGCCATCTTCCGTTCTTGTCCCTGAATACCAGCCATACGTGCAGAGCGTCTTCTTTGAATCCAGAGCCTCTGCCACCGCCCAATTTGTTTTCTCTGTAGGGATTTGTCTTTGACACTAAGTGTTCTGGTATGAACGCTTGCATTTCGTTCCAGACCTGATACATCTGTGCTTTGGTGGGTGCGACAGTCCATACGTGGATAGCAGGAACGAGTCTTGCTTCTTCAGCAGTTTGGCCTTCTTGTCCCGGAAACTGGACATATTTGTGGGAAAGAGACTCGATAATTGCTAAGTCTTCTTCAAGGGCGGAGCGTGTTTTTCCGCCTCTTCGACCAGTTTGGTTCCACTTCACTTTAGCTTTTGACTTGTGAAGTTTTAGTTGATGCTCATGCGGTGTGTAAGGCATGAGGAGAGCATATCACTTAGTTGTCAGTTCCCCAAGTATCTGCGATTTCTGACTCAGTCCATGTTCCGACGGTAACTGTTTCAGAGTATCCATCAGTTAGCTTTGTGTGTTTGGCGAGGGGGTTATGTTTTTCGCAGAAGTCGCTATTAGTGGTTTGGTGGTAGAAGCATTTAGGTTCTTTGCATTGCGGGAATTTTGATTTACCGACAATGAAGATATCTTGGTTATTCATCTTGGAAGCTGGTTAGTCCTGAATCGGTTGTTGGCTCGTTTGCCTTTTTAGTTTCTTCGTCGAGGATTCCGTCTCGGTTGCTGTATGGTTCTGCGAAGTCGAGCATACCGTTTTGTGCGATTACGTTTTGGTGGTATGTGGTGGCTTTTGGATTTTCGTCGAGTGATGCGTAGCTGGTTAGTTCGCCTTCTCTGATGTAGACGGTTTTGAGTTCTTCTGTGGTTATGAATTTAATCCAATGATTTAGTTTGGGATAGTTACGTGAGTCTCTGTATTCTTGCAGGGCGAGTGCGAATGACGGTGATGCTTTTATTAGTTCTTGTATTTCTGTCCATTCCCATCCCCATTGTCTGACCATGTCGATAACAGCGGCTTCGGATGCTCCCCAATCTTCGAGTGAAGCATAAACTCTTCTTAGTCGGCGCGGCCAATCTTTCCAGTCCGGGAGTGCTTTATTTACTCGTTGTTCGATTTTTTTGTAGGTTTTACCAGCCATTAGTCGAAGACCTTATGTTTTATGAAAAGTGATGTGTTGTTTCTAAATACTGCAAGGTCTGATTTAGTTTGCATTTTTTTCAGCTCTGCAAATTCTTTTGCATTGAAGGACACTGAAACAACGTAGCGTTTGATACCCCCGTCGGTAGTACGCTCAACTTTGTCATATAACTTTCTTGGCACAGCAATTAACCCCCTGTATGTATTACATGGTAGTTGTATGTAAAGGGGGTGTCAACAAAACAGCCCCGCCGCAGGAGGGAGAGGCGAGGCTGTCAAGAAAGGAAACACCTGAACTCTCTAACCATAAGGCGACCAAACCGTAAGGCAGGAATACTCAGGATTCCAAAAGATTATCACACCAAAATCAATAACGCTTAACACAGTAATTACTTACACATAATTCCCCCTAAAGGGGAATAATTATGTGGGGTGTTTTTTTAACTTAATCTCAATCTCATACACACCCCTTACACACCCCTTACACAGACTCTTACACATATCTCTGTGTAACAACGTAAACCCCCACCCAACAACCCATAAACTTAACGTTACCCACTTCGCTTCTTTCAGGCTACGTGTGTAACTAAAACTCTTACACCGAAAGTATATATAACGCTATCTGTGTAACTCTGTGTAACAGTTCAAATACTCTGTGTAAGAACAGTGTAACGTCAGTGTAACAACAGGCTAGTCTCAGCACTCTGAGGGGTACATATGCTGCTAAAGGGGGGGGCTGCTCGCCTAACGGCGGCGGCTGCATGAAAGGACGTGAGCATGCGCGTGTTCCTTCTGAGTTCAGTCTTCAATCTCACCGCGGTACAGGGCT
>VTLG01017270.1_pt1 | contig 10379 bp, 26 predicted proteins | sample 4694571 | NCBI WGS metagenome assembly VTLG01 (sample SAMN12604809, study PRJNA352737) | marine metagenome | biome: ENVO:00000447; feature: ENVO:00000209|ENVO:00000569|ENVO:01000036; material: ENVO:00002151; isolation source: viral sequences binned using virsorter ... | reverse complement strand
TTCTTCGCCATCTCCATCAATGTCGTTCCAATAAGGAAACTCGCAATCTATACAAGTAAATCGCATTATTGGGGTTTATAATCAGGATATAAATCTTTAACTCTACACCCTAATATTTTTGCTAATTGTTTAATTTGGTCATTACGAGGTCGCCTCCTACCTGCAACCCATTGACTTGGCTCGGTATGATGAACACCTAATTGTTCAGAGAGCCATTTTGATTTAAGTCCTCTTGAATTTATAATCTGCTTTAGATTATTATCCTTTTCCATCTTTTTCCTTTCGTTTTATTAGTTAAATTTATAATATTCTTTGCATTATAGCAAGGAATTATTTATCTTCCTGTCATATGATTATTATAATCCTTTATATATCTCTTTTGTTCTTCCTCTTTATTGAATCTTTTTATGTATTCATCTACATAAGATTTATATCTATGGATATTAATTTTTTTAATGACATATCTTAACTCTCTCACTTGTTTGTCTTGGAATTTATACCACTCTCCATAGGTTCTATATTTCTCAAAATGTTTGTGCCAATATTTTTCATTAAGGCTACTATCAACTACTTTAATTAATATTTCTAATTGGAATGGACAATTTGTTTGCAATGATTTTATTCTTTTTTCTACATTCGATGACCTTCCAATTTTATAATAGTTATGCCCTTTTGTTTTTATTATGTATGTTGAATTAGACCATTTCATTATTTTATTAAAAGATTCTAGCCATTGAGGATATGTTAATTTATTATAATACATTAAATTGGCACATTTCCCTTTAAAAATATAATTGGGATAGGATTCTATTATAATATCTGAAAGTTTCATCACTACTCCTTTTTTTTATTTGCATTTATTATTCTTCATATGTGCCTGTTAACCACTCATCAAGGTTTTTATATTTATCTCTCAATTCACTTATTGTAATCTCTTTAGCCATTGTCTTTCTCCTTATGTTTGTTTAGGCTTTCTTCAAATGTTATATTATTTCTTATATCATCATAGATATTCCAAGTATTATCATCTACAATCTTCTGTTTCTCTTCATCTTCAAAAGGCTCTTGATATGCTCTAAATTGTAGTTCAAATAACTCCCACCCAATTTTCTGCAATCCCTTATCTTTCTCTTCTGTTAAATCTTCTGCCTCATACCATAAATCTATCTCATTCATTAGTCTTTCTCCTTTTCTATTTTATCTACTAATTTTGCTATCTTCAAAGACATCTAATATAATTCCTTCATCTTCCATTTTTACTTGAATATGTAGTCCATTATAGTCCAAATCTAAATACCTTTCATCTATTTTCATTTTATTACTCCTTTTTTTTATTTGGTTTTTTTATTTATTGTTTTATAAGTTAATTCGTTAAATCGTTTGGCTGAAATATACTTTTGAGGTTTAATATTATAATTTTTATAATTAAAGTTCTTATCAAAAGGGGTTTGTATCATAGGAACAAAGCATAGCGAAGATAACAATGCTTGATACTTGGGCAGTATTGCTGACAAATGGTTATCCGTCTTATTATAAATACTGGTAATAAGATACCTAATACTTGACGACACGATACGAGGTATAAAGGTAGGGCTAACCTCTGTTTTTATAAAGCAGGGGGGTGCTACCGCTCTACCTATCAAGCTATCAAACACTCCACAAGGTATAAAAGATTTATAATATTTATAATAGTTTTTCATAATCATCACGAAACCTCCTAAATAAGTCGTGAGTTAAATAGACCCCTTGACTACCTTTCTTCAAGGGGTTTATTATTTCTAATTCTATCAGTTCTTTCTCTATCAATTAAAATTTCAACTTCTTTAAGTTCATCATCATTTAAAGTTCTTATAATATTATAAGCCTCCCAAAGTATTAATTCTTTTTTATTTTGTTTTTCCATTAAAATTCAACCTCCACATTTTTATCATCTAAATCAACAGAAATTTCCACAGGGAATATAGTGAGCCATTTAAAATCTTCTCTATTATACCAATTAACTATAAGTGAAAACCCATTATCGTGTTCATCATCATCTATAATATAACTTTTAGTTCCATAACTCCAGTCATTAAAAACTAAAGTAACTTTTTTGATATATATATAAGTATCTTTAACTCCATAATCCCTCATCTCAAAATCTAAAGTCCAATCTATAATAGCCTTAATACAATCATAATCTCCGTCTTCATTTAAGAATTGACTTGGCACTTTACCATAAACTGACGGATTTTTTATTTCTTCTTTAAATTCCCACATTATAATCCCTTTCATTTAATCCAAATTCACAATGACCACATAATAAATCCCAACCACAACTTGATGCGACCTCAATCCAGTATTTACCAAATTTTATAATCTTCCTATTCCTATCTTCTGAATGTTCTTCTTTACAACTTGGACATATAACTTTAATATCACTCATTTTAATCCCTCCATTTTAAATATTCTATTGCCTGATATAATAATACTAACAGACATAACCTAAATAACCATTCTACTATATAATTAATCAAAGTTAAAACATCGTACCAATATATATTAATTAAGCCATTATCCATTATATATTCTCTTTATGATAATATGGCATAGTTCCCATAAGAGATTCAAATCTTCCAAACCATAATAATCCATCTCCTAAATTAGCTACCTCTTGAACAGTATCAGCATTTACTTTAATTTGATACAATTCATCATTTAACTTTATAAGCCACACTTTATAGCCATTTACTTTTTTTGATTCTATTATTTTTAACATCTATTTTCCTTTCTTATTGTTAAACAATCTAATATACTTTACAATTTAAAAGCAAGCTTTATTTTTCTTTTATGCAATTTATTTTATGCTATTTATAATATAATCCTATTTATTATTAGTTATAATTATAGTTATTATAATAGCCGTAACCATATATAATACATTTACTAAAAAATATGGATTTAAAATATAATCAATCATTATAACCCCTAAAATATAATTCAAGTTTATAATATAGCTTTTTAAGGCTATATAATATTATATTCTCATTATCTTGTAATAAATTGTATTTATCAGTTGAAATAACGTATTTTAACGCTTGTTTTTTATTCATTTTATATTACCTTTATTTTAGTTTATTTATAATATAGTTTGTTATAATTAATGGCTAAACCCATTTTATTATCTTTATTTATAATACTATCAAATCTATTAAAATTACATTTTGTTAAATTGTTACTAATTTTATAACAAGCATATAAAACGAATTTTAATATCATATTATTTTTTTGAATCCCAACTTTACAAGTATAATAACAATCTTTGGTTTTATCATATATTATATATTTAGTAGTATTATCTTTATTATTATCAATGTAAAATGATAAATTTTCATTATTAATTATTTTCATTTTAAACCCCTTTATTTATTGCGTGTTGTATTGTTTTAATCCCTAAAAACACGGCTAATAGCCAAAATATTATTATTAATATAATACTCATTTTTAAACCCTTTCTTTTATATTATTAATAACATCTTGTAAGATTTGCTCGCCTACAATATAAACATACATATTTACAACTCTTTCAACGTCTGACAAATCGGTGTATATCTCCCCAAAATTATCTTGTTCATAATCTTTTATAATACCTATTATATCAAAAGCCATATCACCTAGCCATTTTTTAGCCTGATAAATACCAATTATATAATAGTCAGTATTAAATAAATCATTATGTATGTCATATAAATCATTATCTAAATAATCTTTATCATATTCTAAGCTTTCTTTTATTTGTTCTTTTGCATATTCTTTTATTTCTTGTTCTTTGTACATTGTTTTATTTTCCTTTATTATTGTTTTCCTAGACCTTTAAAATACATCATCGGTTTGCTTAATTGCTTCCATATTATATTTTAAAGGTTTCTGCACCCCTCAAAGAGAGGTGCGTCATCAGTAGGATTTTATCCCATTACTTGCTCTCCTTTATTTTTCCATTTTCTATTAAGTATTTTGCTGTTCTACCAAACCAACCTTGTAATTGCCAAGCGAGTCCTGTATTAACAAGGTGCTGCCAAGCCTCTAGGTACATCTCTTCAGTTAATTCTCCATCTTCTATACCAACTAATTCAAATTGACCTTCGGCTATCATCGTTGCAGTAAAATTATCCATTATTCGTTCTCCATTTATTATTATTTATTTCCCAGACCTCTCGGTTTCTGCACCCCTCAAAGAGAGGTGCGTCATCAGTAGGATTTATATTTGATTAATAGCTTTTAAAGAAATTTTACCTAATAGATTTATTATATATTTTCTGTCAGTATCATTTAAATCATAATCTCTTTTAGAGGGTTTTATGTTTTTAGCCTCATCACCCATACAAGCGTAAAAATAGTTTATAAATCCCTTTAAATCAGATATATGAATATACCTAACCAATCCATCATATTCGACTGTATAGTAAGTATTTTTATACTCTTGACCATTCCAACTACCATTAGCCCCTAAAGAATAAGCCTCTAATAATTCAAACTCTTTTATAGTTAAGTAATTTTCAGGCTCATCTATAAATTTCTTTCTATTTTCTATCATTATTAATTCAGTTTTCATTTTATTCTCCATTGTTATTGTTTTCCTAGACCCATAGGGTTTCTGCACCCCCTTATAGGAAGTGCTTCATCAGCAGGATTTAAAACTTTTTGCGAATTTCAGCTTCTGTGTAAGAATATTTTTTAACTTCAGAATCCCATTCAGGGTGGTATTCAGCTTCTGTGAACATATCCATCAAATCAAAACTATCATCATATTCAATTACATATTTAATAATTTCAATATTTCCGTCATTATCAATATGAGATTTTAAAGTACCACATTCATCTGCTATTTTTAATCGTTTTATAGCCTCTTTTTTAGTTCTAACTCTTATAGAGTAATTATCGTTATCGTTAAGACATTGTACTTTCCAGTAATTTAATTTCATTTTTTAATTCCTTTTTTTTGTTTGTTTCGTTGTTTCTATAGCTATAATATGATGAAGAAAATATTCACTTGCAAGAAAATCTTTTATTTATTTTTAATTCTCCTCGACAAACCAGTTTATTTTAATGTGTTGTAATCCTGAATTTGAACACTAACTATGCATATTTTATGCATATTTTACTTTGCTTTTAGACGTTCACGAGGAGAGGTTATGTTTTAGGATTGGTTACTGGTCTTAATTAAGTAAATATTTTTTATGCTGGACTTTTGTTATTTTTGTGCAATTTATCAAAGAGAGCCTCCTCTATAAGATTCAACAGATAATATGCGAGGCGTTACAATATGTATATATATGTAATAGAGGCTTAAAATACACGTTTAAAGGCGTTAAATAGATGGTTCCTTAATATTCTCCAATAAATCAAAGGCGAGGCGTTACATTCAATACCATACAATACATACATTAAACAACTAATACTGATTATGATTATCCTAATGGCTAAAATGATATATAATATCTTATAATATCTAATGATGTAGGGCTATTGCATCGCCTGTATTGAGGGTATGAAGTACGAAAGGGGGTAGGGGGGCGTATGGCGTTCTGGTGGTCTGTGGGGTTACCATTCCTCATAAAATAGGGGTATTAACTCTTAAAAGGGGCATTTTGGGAAGTATTTTAAAAGAACTACAAAAGTGTTGTATATTAAGTATATGAACAAACTACAAAAATATGACCAAATCAAGAAAGTTGCAGTTGAACACTTTGCTACCAACCCAAACATTACTGTTAAGGACTTAGCTTCTGAGCTTGGGATAACTGAGAGGACTATAGTTAAGTGGCGTACAGACCCTAATTTTATGGATGCTATATATGATAGGTATATGGTGTTGTTTGGTGGGGAGTTGCCTGCAGTATTGAGTGCTATGATACGTGAGGCTAAGTCTGGTAATGTACAAGCAGGAAGATTAGTGTTAGAGCATAGTGGTAAATTGGTTAAGAATATTAATGTAACGGTGGATTCGCCTTTTGAGAAGTATTTAAAGCAAGTAGATGTAGATGCAGAGGATGCAGAGATAATTGAAGTGATGGAGGAGATACCTATTATTGAGACTTTGCCTGATAGAGACATTGAACCACCTATTAAGAGAAATAAACGAGAAAAGAAACAAATTGACGATGCTATAAAGAAAGAGCAGTACAGTCAAAAGCGAAAAGAATGGTATCGGTGGAATAAAAGAGCCAAGGCTGTAGGTGTAGAACCATTAAGTGCTAGACGACCCACAAAAGGACAACGGAAAACGTGGGAAGACGAAATAATTAAAAGGGAGAGTGAAAATGAAAGAGAAAATAATTAATGTATTAGTAATAGTGGTAATGGTAGTGATTGCAAATTACCCAATATATGCAAATCTTAAAGATACAGCTAATGAAGTCAATGGGATAGCTAGAGATATTAAATCTGAAGTATCTAAATGGCGAACCGAGGTTAATATAGTCAAAACTAAGCTAGAAAACGTAAGAAGCGAGATAGTTGGTACTATCGATGCAGGAATAGACCAAACTAACAGCATAATCGGAAAAACTGAAGAAGTATTAGCAAAGATTAAGAAAATAGAGTCAGATATTAATGGATTATCAACAAAAATAGAAAATAAAGTTGAAGAAATAAAAGCAGAACCTGTAGATGCAATAAAAGACCTGCTAAAAATAAAAGGATAAAATGGAAAAGCTAACTACTAAACAATTAACTAAAGTTGTAGATACACAACAAAAACAGATTCATTCATTGCTGAGATTAATAAACGCGTATATTGATTTTAAAGGCGATGGGAACGCCTTTGCACAAGCAGTTAAAGAAAAGTATGTAAAACCTGAAGAATCAGCTAAACAAAACTAAATATGGGTATTTTTGCTCGTATTTTGTTTATCTTAATGTTATTTGTAATGTTTAAAGCAGGTAAGGCAATTAATAAATTTGATATAAGTGAAAATATTGGACATTCACACAAGCAAACAAGAAAACCGAAAAACTAAATAACTACTCTATCATCTATTTCTATATCTTCAGGCACTAACTGACAATAGCAGAACTCTTTACATATACTGAAGCCTGTAGCTGGTAATCCTATTGACTCCCAAGCCTCCCAAGTCTCAATCCTACCTATTCTATCTTGACAATCTACACATATCTTCGAAGAACCTACACTTACCCATCTAAATCTTAGGCGATTGCCATAAACGGTATCTTGTCCGAGCCTAGCTCCTTGCATAGTGCCTGATACAACTCCTCTGCGAAGATTATTTGCAAATTCTCCAAATATTCTTCCTCTGCTTGAAAAGTCATCGTTAAGGATTCGGAGTATTTCTGCATCTCCAACATTTGCCTGTCTAAGTCTAAGAATCTCTGATTCAATTCTTGCAACAAATATGTCAACTGCTGCTGTTGCTCCGATTGCTGACCATAAGAGGATGTTTTCGTCTTCTTCTGTAAGATTTTCCGTAGCTTCTTCAATAGTTTCATATTCCCTCGCCATTTTATTTTTTCATTGCCTTATTTATGTCTTTTATCAATCTTTGTTTTAATTTTTTTTGAAATTTAACTACTTCAGGTGTTTGCTTATCTCCATCTATAGGTAAAAACTTTCTCTCAGGAACTCCTTTACCAAATTGATGTCTTAAACCATAATCCATACCCTCAATACCTTCTTTTGTAGATTTTAAGCTTCTATAAAGTCTGCCTGTATGTTTTAAAGGGGTATCATCAGAAGTAGGAGCTACTTTTGCACCTCCCCATCCACGACCTTTTTTTCTGTTATCTATAGTCCTATCTGCTAGTTTTTGCAGTTTTTTCATATCAATAGTTCGTTTTGCAGTATTTACAATATGTGTTTTTGTTCGCTCTATATGTCTATTTGTAAGCTTGTCTATTCGTTTTACAAGTTTAGAAAATTTAAAATTAGTCCCTATCTGTAATTTCATCTGCAAATTCCTTCCCTAATTCTTTAGCGTTCATATAGCGAGGTATATTTTCTACAACTACCTTTTCTGCGAATAGTTCTGCCCATTCTCTTGGGTTTTCTATAATACTTGCAACATTGCCTTCAAATTCTATATCAAACTTGTTCAGGTTCTTCAGTTTCTTGGCGTACTCTATCAAAGAGAGAGAGTTTTTCGTTTTTTTGCTTGTTTTCTTCGATGATGGCATTTGCTTCCTCTATTGTTAAGTCTTTATTGTATTCTACAAGTAGCTTCCCTTGTGTTACTAGGTTATTAGATAGCCTATGATTGTCTAAAGCTATCTGGTCAGGTACTGTTTTTGGATATTCAGGCTCATTAAAATCAACATTAAGTTCTTCAGCCAATTTAATACCATTATATCCAGCGATTGCTTTCTCTATTTCATATAAATCGTGTTCATACATATTCCAAAGTTCCAAATCGTCTTGATAATCTTCAAATCTCTCTAAATCTTTGATTTTTAATGCGATACCTGATGGAGTTTCGCCCCCATCTTGTGCAAACTGAACATATAAGTGGTTATTTTGAGCAACTAAGTCAATTTGAAACTTAACATTCTCAATTACACTCTCTATGTTTCCTGATGGAGACACAATTCCGAAATTAGCACCCTCAGGTAAGTCTAGTATGGTATCAGAACCTGCTCTTTCTAGGTGTTTGTCGCCATTCAAGCCTGTAATAAATGGTTGTCCAAACATTTGAAACCTTAGACCTAATTGCAACTCAGTCATTGTAATATTAACTTGTTCATTACAGCTCATTACGTCTGTAGCCCCTTCTACAAAGAAAGAGTCTATTAATTCTTCTTTATGAGTGAATAAAAATGGTATAGTGCCATATCCGTGTTCATATTCTGCCATTATATTGCCTTCTTCATCATAATGAACATATCTCTCTGAATCCCAATAAGCATATTGCAATTTCTGGGTAAATGATGGGTCATCTACTCCAAAAAGTATCGGATATGTAATTGCAGTTGGCGTAAATGGGTTTTTTTCATCAAAATGTGCCGAAAAAAAGTAAATAGGGCGATAATCAAAACAAGGGGTTGTCAAGTCATCTCTGTATATAACTTGAGTAGCAACCGTTCCACATAATCGTGTCATTCTTTCAATATGTTTCATTCTTGCATCTTTTTTGCGAGTCAATAAAGAATATTGTTCATCCATATTCCTTGAAGCCCCTACTGTGTAGATTCTTGACATTTTATTGACGAATCGCCTTGTGAAATTTGCACTATATAAAGGGATTTCTCTAAAAGCATCTGCAGAAAAATAATTCCCTATATACTTATCTGTTTCTGTTCCTGTATAGTAATCAAGAAGCTTTCTTATTTCCATTCTTCTAGCTTTTTCTTTACTAACTTTTGCATCTTTTATTGATTCTTGTATAATTTGTTCTACTGTCATCTTTTTCTAATCCTTATATCTCTATTTTTAATTGGAAACTGATTTACAAAGAAATATCTAAGCATATCAGTACCGTGGTCGTGTTTTCCGTCTTTGATAGGCTCAGGCTTTAAATCTTTGCCTTCTTTTGCTTCAGGGTAACGATAATTCTCTAAATCTATCGCCATATTCGTGCAATTTTTATCTAAATGAAAAAATCTTTCGCCTTGAGCATTTTCTATAAAGCCCCTTACGTGGCTTACTCCTGAAGCTATGCTTCGTGATGTTTTATCTCTCACGCTATGCACTTGTATGCCGTGTCTTCTAAAAATTTCTATATCTCCTAATCCTGATTGTCCTTGAGCTTGATGTCCTGCAGGGTCGCCATAATATTTTCTTACTGCATATGGCTTTGATTTAATTCTTTCAACCAATTCATCTGTTTTAATATTATGTTCGTGTAAAATCTCATCTATCATATTTACGTGCCATACACCTTCAATTCTATAGATTTGAAACCACCCTACGGCAGGTTGTCTATAGCCGAAATCAATGGAGCAAAAGGTGGGAAGATTTGGGTTATATGAAAAGTTGCCCATATCGAGATTTCTGTCAAACGGATATACACGCCCCTCAAATGATGTAAACTGACTTCCATATTCTTGCTCATACAATTCCTTAGACATATTTCGCTTTCTTTCAAGTAAGAAAGAATCATTCTGTCCGTCAGGGAAGGCATAATTGTTCTCCCAAGAAGGAGCTTGATGTGATTCCCATAAATCGTCAGTTTTCCCAAGGAGGTAAAGGTCATAAACCCAATTAAAACCCTCTGGAGTGGTAATAAAGATACATTTACCTTTTCTATCACTAAGAGTCGGAGATAAATACATATCCCATATTCGCCTTTTTACCTTAGCACACTCATCTATGATTAACAAATCAAGACCTTCTCCAACTAGAGAATCTGGATTATCGGCTGACTTAGCCTCTACTACCGTACCCCAATTAA
>VTLG01017269.1_pt1 | contig 10382 bp, 9 predicted proteins | sample 4694571 | NCBI WGS metagenome assembly VTLG01 (sample SAMN12604809, study PRJNA352737) | marine metagenome | biome: ENVO:00000447; feature: ENVO:00000209|ENVO:00000569|ENVO:01000036; material: ENVO:00002151; isolation source: viral sequences binned using virsorter ... | reverse complement strand
CAAGAGGAGCTGATTCTTTTGCTACTTCCTCAGATTTTGGTTTTTCTATTGTAAGAGCATCATCCGAAACTCTTGGTTTAGCAGTTCCTTCTGGGGGATCTTCACCTACAGCAAATCCACTCTTTGCTATCTGTCCTGGTTGAGTATTAGTAACCGAATCATCGTCCTTTCCAATCTTAAATCCCAATGCAGTCTGGGCATTATTTCCCATAACTCCCAAGATGACAGGATTTTGCATATCCTTGCCATCCATATAAAAACCAAAAACAATATTACCCTGTCGTAGGTTTGAAGACATCCAAGAGTTGGTTTGTCCACCACCAGCAGTAACAGGGTATATTATGTTTGCCCAAGGTAAATCTTCTTCAGCAATTATCTGACCTTGATCATGGACACCCATGATTCTCACTTTATATCTTGCTCCCCATCCAGGAATTGATTGTGCACTTGGAAATTTAGACGGAATGATATTATCTCTCCAAGTGGAGTCATCAGCAATCTGACCGATCCACCAAATGAAATCGGTTCCTAAAATGCCTGAATTAAATAACCCTCCGCCTTCCATAGATTACTCGTCGTATACTCTACATTCCAATGCATCAGGATGATTATCGCAATACTGATCTAATTGCTTATCCTGGTGTCTAGTATGCCAGTCATTAATTTGAGCATCATCCTTAGAAACTACATCATCTTTATGATACTCTTCATAGTTGGCATGAACATCTTTCAGATCTGCCTCACTATATTCTAGCATACCATGATTAATATGCTCTTTGTGATCCTTTGGATCTAGATAGACTTCGTGGTCTAAATCATGTTTGATTTCTGTCATAAGATTAGTCCCTTACTTTAATATTTATTACCTCGTCTTTGCTTTTCTACCAAAGGAATCCCTAACTAAACTTAATTTAGTTAATGTATTTTTAGGAGATATGAAATGAGCAACATCTGATATAACATAATTACCACCCATTTGCTTATCTACTTCATCATTTTTGGTATCTTGCTGCAGTTGAGGTGCATCCACATATATAGCATCTCCTGCGTGTAATGAGAAGTCCCCTGGTATAGTAAGTGAGGTTTTCAGAGCAAACAATTGATTCATCCTCATAATACCTTGATTTAAAACTTCTCCTGGTTTATAATTTTCATCTTTTGATTTAGCTACTTGTCCTGCACCAGATTGCTGATCTTTACCAACACCCTTTCCTTCTGGTAGTGTTCCATTATCTAAAATATAATAAGTTGTTCTAGTAAATTCTTTACCCTTCCCTTCAACATTAAATTCTGCATTTAAGGTAGGTAACTTTTCACCAGCAAGTTTTAAATTCTCTTGATTCCCTGGAGCTCCAGTTTCTGCTGCACCTTTAGCATTACCTGCATTAGGAGTAACTACTTCATAATAAGTATTAAAAGGATTAAATGTGATAAGACGAGTAGAATATGCTCCCATTTTAAGTTTATCTTGGATATTGACTTTATTATCTACACTATACTGAAGTGCTTTATAATCATATCCTGCAGGAATCTCTCCACTACTACCATCAGGTGATTCATTATAAAGAATGGTTTTCTTAGGTTCATTCTTTTCAGTATTCATCAAAGCATCAATAGATTTAAAATGTAACTTATTAGCAGTTTCATAAAAAAAGAATCCAGCACTATTCCCCTTTCCAGATGTGGCACTGGGATTCTCTGACGGAGAAGGAACTGCACCTCTTGCCAACCAATTAATTAGATAATAAACCTTTTTATTATTTCCTATAAAATTATGCTTATTTGCGGTATCTTCAATATCAAGTTCTTTTGCTTGATATCCTTCAACAGCTTTAGCTTTAGCAGTAGGACCCAAATACATTGGATCTTCTAACATCTTTCTAACATGGTCTGATATCTTTCCATCAAACCTTTTATTAACTCTTACCTTTTCATTCCAAATATACTCTCTTGATGATAACTCCAATTTAACTACAGATTTACGGCTATCGTCCAAGAGAGGAGTAACTTTATTAACATATAATACTACATTTATTTCTTTATCATTATTATCACTAAATTTTACTTTAACTCTTTCTTGGCCAACAATTGGTAAACCTTCCATTGCGGTCTTTTTATCAATAGTATTACCCGTATCACTGTAAGTTATAGTTGCTCTTACAGCATCTTGTAAAATACTCTCATAATATATGAAAGTCATTGCACTATTAACAAGACTTACAGTTTTTGATTCATCCTCGTTAGAAGTAACATCCATAACCTGCAGCCCAGTACCTCCACCTTCTGCAAAGGCTGGTGCTGCTGCTCTTGCTCCTGTTACTTGTTCTGCCATTTCTAATTAGAATCCTCCACTTCTATTTAACTACCCATATAAAAGATCTCAAAAGGATCATGACCAGAACCTACAGGAACTGGAACCCTCATAGGTTCTCCTCCACCCTCAGGTGTTGTATTGGATGATGGTGTTGGTGGTGGTGAAACAATAATTGCTGATGGTTCTAATGCCTCATAAGGAGCAAATTTTCTAATCGCTTCTACTATACCCTCATATGTACTTGCCTCATTAATAGCAAGTAACATATCTTTAGCAGGTCCTGCACTATCAGGATCAATAACAATTTCTCCTTTATGTAATAAAGCAGGGAAAGTAAATGGAACCAATCCACCTCTCAACATTGGAATAAGTTCAGTCTTACCTTCACTATCATCTACTGTTGCTGATGGTTTTTCATCTTTTTTCTTACCACCACCAAATATTCCTGTAACACCACTCCAAATATTACCAATAGCACCTGTCACGGCATCCTTCATTTGATTCAATTTTGCCTTAAGTGCAGCCATCCTCTTCTCATGCGCTTCCTTCTTCTTTCTTTCCGATTCTGCTCTAATAGATGCAGCAGAAATCTTTTCAGGGGCTTTTCCAGGTGCCGCTAATTGAGGTGGTGATGGATCGCCAAATAATCCTGGTAAGAATGACTTAGCAAGAAGAGGAGTAAGGAATGGAAGTCCCAAAGGACTAAGCATTAATAAATTAGGTATTGCTAATAATTTTCCATTTTCTACATATCTACCCATCCCTGGAATAAACTGAGCAAAGAATCCCAACACTTCTTGCAATCCAGGTATACCTTGCAAGAATCCAATAACAGATGCTCCACCTATAAACGGAATCCAACTAGGCACTTCTAACCCAAGGATATCTAATCCTCCAGGGAAGTTCATCATCATCTTAGCAATTATATCACCTGGTCTAAAATCTGGGATAGGAATAGTGGGGAAATTTTCAATAAATCTTCCAATACCATCCTTAAAGAAATTAAATACAAATTCACCTGCCTTGAAGATACCCATCAAGGTTTGTTTCAATACTTCAAACGCTTTCTTGGGATCTCTCTTTATAATAATGTAATAGAGTAAATCACCAACAAATGCACCAATTGCCTCTCCCAAAAGTGTTCCCACAAAAGGAATAGGAATAAAGGTTCCTAATGCTCCACCCAATGCTGCACCAATACCTTTAAAGAGTGCCTGTCCAACTGGTTCCCCTGACATAAGGGAAACAAGAGCAACAATTAATGGTCCAAGAATAGGAATTCTACCAGCAAATCCTTTAATTGCAGGGGTTGCTGCTTTTAATGCAGGAGCAATAATACTCGCTGCCTTACCAAACATCTTAGCAGCCCATCCACCAACCTTTGCTACTACCTTTGCACCACCAGTCTTTGCTAATGCACCACCACCTTTACTTAACAACCCACCTGCTTTACTCAGAAGACCTTTACCTACATTAAGTATCCCTCTACCAGCACCCTTAAGAATACCACCAGTCCTTTTAACAAGATTGCCAAAGAACTGTCTGACATGACGACCCACCATTCGTCGTATCATCACCCATGCTTTCCTAATACCTCCAGTAACTGCCCTCCAAACACTCCTTATATTAGCTACAATAGAATCAAAAATCTTCTTACCAATAATTTTCCATACTAAGAATCCACCAATAAGATCCTTAAGATTCCCCATAAAGGTCTCAAATTTCTTCGCACCTTCTTCACCAAAAGTATTTTTTACCCAACCCCCCAAAGCATCAACAAGTTTATAACCAAAATCAATAACAATTGCTAATCCTTGAACTACAAGCAATAAAGCATCTATAAATCTATCTACAATCCAACCAAGTGCTTTCATAACAGGTAGCAACTTTGGTAGTAAAGGTACTAACCTAATAGCAAGCCATCCAAACATCATTGTAGTAAAGAATCCAAATACTTTACCCAATAAGCTCTTTACTTGGCCTGGCATCTTTAACTTTTTACCCTCTTTGGGTTGTTTTACTTTTTCTAATGCCTTCTCTTCTGCTTTATTTTCTGCCTTCTCATCAGTCTTATGTTGATCAGATAATTGCCGTTTCCTCATCAAATGAGAACTTCTCATCAGACTTTCAACAGTAACAATCTTCGTCTGTACTCTAATTAAAGTCTCCTTTACACCTCCTCCTCCACCACCTTTACCCGCCTTTCCAAGATCTCCTCCAACAGGAACTATTGCACTAGGACCTGCAGGAACTAAAGAAGTAGTAGGACGAATAGCAAGTGCTCCACCTTTTTCTTGTTCTCCACCTTCTGCTTGAGGTTTTTGTGGTTTCTTCTTACCTCTACCTAACAGTTTATTAGTAGCAATCTTCTTTGCTCCACCTTTAACTGCTCCACCTACTGCTTTTCCTATTGCTGCCCAGCCCATATTATACCGTTATCCCTAAAGTTTTAATCTTCGACCCAGATCGCATAGACTCTGCACTAAATGAAGGTAAAGATTGGTTAGGTGCAGTTCCTGCACTCTGTCCTGACTGTTGTCCAGCAGCACCAACAGCATTAACAACTCCTGCTGCAGTTCCAGTAGCAGATGGAGGACCAGGAGGTGCATCTGGAATACTTGGTGCTAATTGTGCTTGATTCCCACCAGATTGTGAATGCATACCACTATGAGCATTAACAATCAAATCTTGTACTCCACCAACTAATTCTCCACCCTTCTCTACTATTTTTCCTCCAACAAAAGGAATATGCTTAAGTGGTTCAATAAACTTAAGTAAACGTTCACCAGGAGTAGCAGCTTGTCCATCTTGCCCATCTTGCCCATTTGCTCCACCCTCAGTAATCAATGCTTGATCCGGTACTTGTCCACCACCTGAGAATTTTAAATATGTTGCAGAACGATGTGTAGGTTGAGATTTAGGTACACTCACCATACGTGGTACATTGATAACTGGACCACCACCAGAATATTGGAATCTTGGTTTAAAGGTCATATCACCGCTACCACCTACATTCTGAACCACACCACCACCACTATATCCATATGTCGGTCTATTCGTACCACCTGCAGCAGCATTCATTCCTGCAAGAGTACTACTACCATAATGCTGTACAGCACCTTTACTCATAACAAACTCACCAGGAGTTAACATTGCAGGTACAGTATCACCACTACCAGAACCAGGAACTTGTCCCCCAGATGCAAATTTGGTAGGAGGTTCTTGAACTTGGTTAAGTTCTGTCTGTGATTGTTCTCCAGTCTTTTCTATTTGTTGTTGATCTGATGTTTGTTTTTGCTCTGGTGGACCTTCCTTCAATGCTTGCTTTGCATCTTTATCCAAATCACTAGCTATAGATTTTTCTAAATCTGCACCAGTTTTCTCCGATTGTTGATCAAGACCATCTAATTCTTTTTGAACTCCTCCTCCAAATAAACCCCTAACCCATTTTATTGCATCAATAATTTTAGGAATCGCCCAAGATAATAATGCAATAACTCCTGCAGCAAATCCCATTGGACCCATTATAGGTCCGAAAATTGCCATAACACCTGCCACTAAAACAGGCCACCAATCCTTAAGGAATTTGAATATACTAGTAATTTTCTCTGCATTCTTTGGATTACCAAACCAATCCCATATCTTCATCGCCGCATTACCAAAAATAATAGTTGTTAAGAATCCAAAGATCTTACCAAATATACTTTTAACTGGTGCAAGTACTTTCTCTGCTACGTTTCCTAAAGGACCTGTTATTTTTTCTAACTTATTCTCTGCACCTTTTCTCTTTTTAATTTCCGCTTCTTTCCTTGCATCAGCAGCTGCTTCCTTATTAGTATCTTGCGTCGATTCTAATATACCTATAATACCATCAATACTACCCTCAATTGCTTGAATGGGTGCTATTAATCCCTTTATTGCTGGAGATTCTGCTCCCCCTGCTGCTCCTTCTTCTCCTTCTGGGGTTATACCATTCCCACCCTCATACTTTGTTGCAATATCAATTTTTGCTTTATCTATTGCTGCCTTCTGATTTGCATCAACTTCTGCAGCAATATTCTCTGCTCCTCCTACAGAACTACCTCTCTTTATATCTTCACCACTTATCCTACGTGACTTAAATCTTCTTTTTCTTTCATCATTACTTAAATAGCTTCCTGCACCATCTTCACCCAACACCCGTGATGCATAGCCAGGATCTATAGCACCACCACTAGCACCTGAAGGACCTGAAGAACCTCTAGCTCCCCTAGCTCCCCTAGCACCTCTAACACCTCTAATACCTCTAATACCTCTACCTCTAATTCTCCTTCTAGTACCAGAAGGACCAGAAGTTGGGTGACCTGAACGAGGTTCACCATCTAATGTAACAACCCGTCCTCTTGAACCTGAACCAGAACCTGAACCTGATCCTCCTCCTTCGTCACCAAATATCTCCTTATCACCAGTTATTGTTGTTCTATTTGCAGAACTTGGTCTACTACCAGATCTATCCCATTCACCAAATTCATCACCCCAATCACCAACACCTTGTTGCTTTTCTCCTCGTAACTCAGCAACCTGTTTCTCAAGTGCAAGTACACGCACTAAAGTCTTCCTTTGCATTCCAAAGGACTTACTTAAGCTCTTATGTATACTTGATATACCTCTTATATCTTTTTCAAGTGCATCAACCCTAGTCGCTAGCTTATAATGAGGATCATGCTTCCCCCTTAAATTCGCTATTATATTGGTGTTCTGACTAGGCATTCGCTTCGCGTTGTTTGCGTTTTAGTTCTTCTTCCTCAAGGTGTGCTTTAAGAAGACCCACATAGATGTCTCGTTCCCAAGGCATCATATTTTCAATCTCTGTTAAGCTATATTTATGGTACTGCATCAACGCAAAATTGAGCCTGAAGTAGTTCTCCAGGTTCATATGCACCATCGCTACGCGAAAAAAGACGCTAATCCCTCCAATACTACATCACTTTTAACTTTCGTCTTGGGATTAGTAACACTAACAGTATGCTTTAATTTAGGCATTGTCTCAAAGAACTTCTCAATTTCCTTAAACTGAGATGAATTCATAGACTCAAGGAACTCGTTCACTTCCTTTTTGGTACAGTCTGCAGTTGCCCATACCTCATCTTCATTGTAAATCTTATCAATACAAGATGCAATCAACTGGAATGATTGATCCATTTGATTCTCTTCATTAAAATCAAAATTATTCTTAATGAACTGATCTAATGAAGGATATGACATCTCCATCATCAAATCTTTATCAAGTTTAATCTTATTACTGTGATTTTCACTCTTTTCAACCTGAATTTCATCTAATGCAACAGTAATAGGAACCTGAGTGGTTTCATCATCAGGGCAAATGATATTAACTTGAAGTTCTTCTCCAACAGACTTACCCCTAATATTAAGGAATAGGTACTCAATATCAAAAGTAGGTAAATGATCTACTTTGATCCCCTTTGTGAGAACACAGGATTTAAGTACTGCTTTAATTGCATTTGTAATTTGCTTATTATCTTCACTCTCTAAAGCAATTACAAGTACTTTTTCTTCTTTAACTAGAAATGGTCTATATTTAACAGTCTGTCCAGTGGACGGTAACTCCAACTCATATGTCGGAGTACTAATTTTTGGTAAAGGCATAATATCCTAATACAATTCAGTGTACTTTATTTATCACCCAAAATTGGAAAGTGTTCCAAGCAAGTCATTTGCTCCTCTAAGAGCATCTTGAACAGCTGGTTTAGACATTATCTGTCCAGCTATAATCTTACCAGCACCTGAACCAATATTACCCAATCCACCAAAATTAAATTGTGACATAGTAAATGGGTTCCAATTAGTATTAGAAGGTTTTCCTGCTCCCATACTATGAACATATCTCACATAAGTCATCTGTACACTACATTTTAATAATGATGATGCATCATAAGTAACAGGCATTGAAGTAATCGATTTAGGCCAACTCTTCACAAATTCATATGTTAATGCTCTCCCTGTACCATTTCTAATCTTATAGGATCTTGCGAAATTAGTACCTTTTATATCATTGGTCTGATCATCATAATCTTTCTCAAACTTTATCACCTTTAATCCTGTAGCCATATAATCATCAGGGTACATAACTCTATAATTATAATATGGACTCTTTGCCTCCTCCTGATCTTCATTAACTATTCCACTTATCCACTCTTCAAAAAATTGTATAGGCAAATAATTAGTAGCATCTACATAAAAACTTAAATCAATCGTTTCATCATAAATTCTTCTATAAGCATGTCTTTCCGTAACACCAGTAAAATGATTATTAAGTTCAGTTGTAGCAAGCTGAGATCCAGGAAGAACTGCTTCTGAGCACATCAAATTCAATTGATCTTGCTTACCAGCACCCAATAAACTTCTTAATTTTGTACCAAGAGAACTGCTAGGTAGTCCAATCTCAACCTCAAAAACTGAGGTTAACGCTGGTCTTAACAGATTGGATTTAACGTCTGAAACCGATCTTGTCTTAGGCATTTATAAATATTATTTGACCTTATATATTATGTATGGCTGAAAGTAAGAAGAGTTTATTTAAACCAACAAAACCACGAAAATATAAAGGTGATATAAACAATATTATTTGTCGTAGTAGTTGGGAAAAAAAGTTCTGTCAATGGTGTGACTTGAATGAAAATATTGTCCAATGGGGAAGTGAAGAGTTTTGGATCCCCTATCGTGCTCCTGATGGTAAGACTAGAAGGTACTTCCCAGACTTTATTATAAAAGTCAAAGAAAGTACTGGTCAAATCAAAACCTATGTAATTGAAGTTAAACCTAAAAAACAAACACGCCCACCCAAACCAAGAAAAAATGTGACCAAATCATATCTCTATGAATGTAAAACCTATGCAACCAATCAAGCAAAATGGTCTGCTGCTGATGAATGGTGTAAAGATAGAAAAATTGAATTTAAAATTGTCACTGAACAAGAATTAGGTATCAACCATGGAAGATGAAGATTTTGGTCTGAGTGAAGAATCAATTGAAGATCAACCAGAATGGGGTAGAGAAGATAATAGAATCAGAGAACATCTTAGTGATTTGAACAATAGAACTAATGACCCAGAAGATATGATGCTAGAAATTATGGAAGTTCTAAATGATACAGTAACTCCAATACCTGAAATAGGAAATTTCTACACCTTTGTATATAATGCAAAAACTCCAGGTGAAACCTATGATCAACATCCTTTGATTGCATGTACTTCATTAGAAAAATGGGGATTCAAAGGTCTTAACTTTCATTGGAGAAAATCAAGGAACTATACATGGAATGAACTAGCAGGACAACTATATTTTGTTCAAAATAATGAACTTGATGACCTCCTTGCAATACCTTATGCAAAATTCTTACGTAATCAACCCTAAATAAATAAAAAACTTGTATAATGTCAGAACAGTTTACCAAACCTTACGAAGCTCAAGCATCATACGGTTCCAGTGCCGTTAATAATAGAGTAAGGCCAGGTGGTAGTTTGGGTAGCAATCAATATTATTATACAACTAATGCTAAAACTGGAGAAATAGCAGTTTATAAATGGCAACCTGATCCAGGAACTCAAGGAACTGGTGATGGTCTTAAAATAGGGGCTATTCCTCAAGGTGGTAATTTTAATGTAGAGTCTGCTGCTGATGGTACTCCTCTAGCAAGTTCTTCAGAAATTCTACATTATGCTGATAAGAAAAATATTGGAAGAGCAAGATCACAAGCTCTTCAAATTGCAAGAAAAGAATGGGATGGAAGAACTCAACCACCCCCAACACAAGCAATATATGGTACGAATGCTATAAATGCAGCATATGATCCAGCAGGATCAGTAACTCAAGCAAATAGTTTAAAAAATAACACAGCTGCAGGTCAAAATCCTTCTAGTAGTGCTGGTCAAGGTCCTACAGCAGTTTCCCAAAACCCTGTTCAGGCAAATAGCAGCAACCCCAGTCGTGGAAGAAGACGTGGAGGCAGTAGTGGTGGTGCCCTAGTATATCCATCAGCACTCAGAACTTCTAGCCAAGATTATGTTAA
>VTLG01014361.1_pt1 | contig 10384 bp, 11 predicted proteins | sample 4694571 | NCBI WGS metagenome assembly VTLG01 (sample SAMN12604809, study PRJNA352737) | marine metagenome | biome: ENVO:00000447; feature: ENVO:00000209|ENVO:00000569|ENVO:01000036; material: ENVO:00002151; isolation source: viral sequences binned using virsorter ... | reverse complement strand
AAAGCTGAGGTTGTAAACTTAGGCAATAAGTCAGACATACTATTTAGAGGTATAAAGACATCGGCAGGTAATCAGACAGCAAGTCTAAAATCATTACAAGGCATAAGCACGTGGGTATTAGATGAGGCAGAGGAGTTAATAGATGAGGATATTTTTGATACTATTGATTTAAGCATTAGAGAGAAAGATGTGCAGAATAGAATCATACTTATATTAAACCCAGTTACTAAAGAACATTGGATATATCAAAGGTTTTTTCAAGACAAAGGTGTAGAAGCTGGTTTTAATGGCTTTAAAGACAATATATGCTACATCCACAGCACATACTTAGATAACAAAGAAAACCTCTCACAGAGCTTCCTAGAACGTATTAAGACTATTAAGCATAGAAACTTTAAAAAATATCAGCATAAAATAATGGGTGGCTGGTTAGACAAAGCTGAAGGGGTTGTATTTGAGAATTGGAAATTTGGAGAATTTAATCCTGATGGCTTACAAACATCTTGTGGAATGGACTTTGGTTTTAGTATCGATCCAGATAGCTTAACAGAAGTGGCTATTGATAAGTCTAAGCGTAAGTTATATTTAAAAGAGCATATCTATCAAAATGGTTTAAAGTCTAATCAACTTGCTGAGATTATATTAAGCAAAGTAGGTAATAAGCTAATCATTGCAGATTCAGCAGAGCCAAGACTTATAGCCGATTTAAAGCATTTAGGTGTAAACATAAAACCAGTTAAAAAAGGAACTATTGAAAGTGGGGTAACAAGAATGCAAGATTTTGAATTAGTAGTTAGTCCAGAATCAACAAACATAGCTAAAGAATTAAACAACTATGTGTACGCAGATAAAGGCTCAAAACTCTATGTAGATAATTACAATCACAGCATTGATGGTATAAGATATAACGTTATTTACCACTTAGACAATCCAAACGCAGGAAGGTATTTTGTACAGTAAACTAAATTATGAATTTTTCTATTATATATTAGATGAAGGTAAAGATTAAGAAGCAGGGCAGAGTAAGACAGTTTAAATTAATCAGCAAATGGAGTGATGTCACTCTTGAAAAGTGGCTTAAACTGATTGAGTTTTCATCAAAGAGTAAGACAAAAGAAGCAAGAGAAACAATAGCTGCTTTGTCAGATATTCCTAAGAAGTTGATTGATGAATTGTCTTTAAGAGATGTAGCAGTAATGATGGGTAAGATCTCAGAGTTACAACAAGAGCAAGATAGTTCTTTAAAAAAGATAATAGAGGTAGATGGAAAAGAGTATGGGTTTCATCCTGACCTAGACGATATAACGCTTGGTGAGTATGCAGATTTGGAAACTATATTAAAAAATGATGTAGAGAAAAATTTACCAGAAGCTATGGCAATTCTTTATAGACCTGTTACTGAGAAAGGGGAGAATGGAGTTTATACTATTGCAGCTTATGATGGTAATATAAGAATACGAGCCGAACAGATGAAAAAGATGTCAGCAGAGCAAGTGCAAAGTGCGCTGGTTTTTTTTTATCATTTAGGGAAAGGATTGCTAAGGACTTTGCCATCTGTTTTGATGCATCAGATGAAGGAAATGAATCAGCTATTGCCACAGAGTCCTTCGCAGAAAAGTGGGGATGGTTTGGAGTGATGTACAGATTGACAAATGGAGAGATAGTCAATTTAGAAAGAATAACAAATCTTAGCTTGTTAGAATGCTTAACTTGGCTGAGTTATGAAATAGATTTAAACTTACAAAACAAAGTAAAATATGACAGTAAGCAATAAGACATATAACAACGTAACAAATACACTTATTAGATTAGGTCAATACCACGATCAAATCTCTACGGTTTCTGTTGGAGATATATACGACATCAACTTGGAGAAAATGGAGAAGTTTCCTTTACTACACATTAATCCAGTTAGCGTAACAACAGGAGATTCTGAATTGGTATATAACTATCAAATATTCATTATGGATATGGTAAGTGAGAAAAGCGATTGGCAAACTAAACAGCACGAACTATTGACCAAGTTAGTTGATATGAAAAACAACGAGCAAGAAGTGTTCAACCAATGTTTAGAAATATGTACAGACTTTATTGGAATGCTAAGGCATAGTTCAAGACAATCAGCAGAAGGAACAAATGATATTAATGCACCCCTATATTTTACACAAGATCAATTTACAATAGAGCCATTTTCTGAAAGATTTGATAATCTTTGTTGCGGATGGGTGTTTCAAATAGGAGTAAAAGTGATGAATGACTTTAGCACTTGTAATATACCAGTAACAGATGCAGGAGCAGGGTACTAATGTTTAAAATGTTAATGAGATTAAATAAGATAAAGATAGGCAAAGTAGAAATAAAAATAATACCACCAACAATAAAAATTAAATTATAATGGAAATATTTGAATTAATAGAAAGATATGGAGTAACCTTAGTTTTGTTAGTGGGGTGCTTTTATGCTTTGTATCAATTCTTTTTTTTTAGTGTAAGAGAGGTTAAAAGCACTTTTGAAAAGCACCACGAAAAGAATGCTAACAATATGAGTGAAATAAAAGAGAAAATAAATAAAATATTAGAATTAATAAAAAATAAATAAATATGGCAGATTTAACAGTAACAATTAATGAGAGTGTAACAATCAATGGTGCTTTAAGGGGATCATCAAATGCACTAACTGTAACAGGTATTACAGACACATTTGAAAGAGTGGTGACTTGTCCTCATTCTAACACCACAACAATAGCAACCTTTAATAGTAATGTGTATGGAAGTGCAGGGGCTTTAGACTTAGAAAATTGTAAGTACATTAGAGTGACTAACTTGAGTGATACAGCAGTTATGGACTTAGCGATTGTAACAGAAAACACTAACTATCAAGTAGTAATGACAGCAGGAACATCACATTTATTGTGTCAAGCTGATACTGCTGCAATTGCTGAAGCTGACACTACTCCTAACTTTCCTACATTAGAGGACATAACAAGCATACAGGTTAGACCAAGAGATACAACTGATGTAGATGTTGAAATCTTTGTTGCTTCTGTGTAATGAAAACAGATAATATAGAAAGATACTTAAATAGCTTTGGCAGACAAGTAGCAAACAGAGCTAAGGGTGGATTGCAGAAAGCTAAGGGTGGGGGTACTGCTTTAGAGCAATCTATACGCTTTGAAGTAGTCAAAGACTCAGAGGGCTTTACAGTAAATTTCTATATGGCAGATTATGGAACTTTTGTAGATAAGGGAGTTTCAGGAACTAAGAAGCAACAAAAATTTAAAGACTATAACAACAAAGTTATTACAAGTCCTTACAAATATACTACTAAACAACCACCGCCAAACATTTTAGCAAAGTGGATAAGCAAAAAAGGTATAAAAGGAAGGGATAAAAAAACAGGAAGGTTTATTAGCAATTTATCTTTAGCATATATAATAGGTAGAAAGATTAAAAGAGATGGCATAAAAGGATTGAGCTTTTTTCAAAAACCTTTAGGGCTTGGGCTTAAACAATTTGGCAAAGACTTATTAGGTAATGTTAAGCAAGACATAATAAACGAATTAAACAAAATACAAGTAAACTAATGGCAACAGAAATCAGACAAAAACCTTTATATACATTTCTACCAGTAGGACAGCAAATAATATTTACAGTAGAAAATGATGCAGTAGATAATTATTTTAACGTGAAGTACATAGCAGAATTGCATATAAGCTTAAGACCAATAAACCTGTCAACTTCAGATGATTTAATAGGTACTTTTAAAACGACACCAAACAATGCTGGGGTAGGAATATTTGATTTTCAAAATCTTTTAGAGGGCTATGTTGCTACACAAAACACAGGAGTTGGAATAGACGGTGGAAGCCGTAGTAAATATAAAGGTGTATCATACACTTTACAAACACCACACCCTATACACCTTATTGATAAATTTGCTAGAGGAGTTAACAACATAAGGTATTTTGCTATACAATTTAAAGTTGAAGGATCATCAACTGCTACTGCTCCTGTTAGCATTATATCTGGCTCTGCAAAAAACTCAGAGCAATATGCTTTTTTCAATGGAGTGTTACAGCGAGAAAACTATTTAACTTTAGGTGAGATTAATGCTTCAGGATCTTTAATAGCTGGAGATGACTATGGCTATGATTTAGAATCTAATTTACTTTATCTATCAAGCTCAACTGCTAACTCTAAATTCTTAACTAACTCACCAACAACTCAATATGCAAATGTAGATGAATATGGTGTTATGGCTTTTTTAAACTTTCTGCCAGATGCTAGTCTTTTAAGTTTTGGTCCTCCTAAAATATACAATTATAGAGTTAAACAATTTAACTTGACATATTATAAAAATGATGGTACAAATACTACTGAAAGTATTACACAAAACTGGACAGCTGGAGGTGCAACTAACTTTGATAGCCTAAGTTCATCTTTTTTATACTTTGGCTGTTTTCCTGCTAACCTTAGAAATACCAGCAGCACATTTCAGGCGATTGTTAGTGCTAATAAAATAGAGGGTGGATATTACACAATACAAGCACAAAACCAAGATGACACTTTAGGTCAGATATATACTATTAATGTCAACTGCCCTAATGCTAAAGACTATGAAAGCATCAGGTTAGCTTGGTTGAATCAATGGGGTGCTTGGGATTACTATACCTTCACTATGAAGTCAGTTAGATCAACATCTACTAACAGAACTACCTACACACAAATGCAGGGGTCTTGGAATGATAGCAGATACAGAATAGATGGTTTTAAAGGAGGTAGGAAAAACTTTAGAGTTAATTCAACAGAAAGAATATCAGTTAACACTGACTTTGTTACAGAAGCAGATGCGGTATGGTTTGAGGAGTTAATCAATAGTCAGGATGTTTATATAATTAAAGGTTTTGATGCTTCAGAATCAGCACCATATAACACAATCACTAATAAATATGTAGAGCCAGTATTAGTAACAACATCAAGCTATACAAGAAAGACAATAGCAAATGATAAGCTAATGCAATACACATTTGAATTAGAAAGAAATAAAACACAAAAAACACAACCAGCATAATGAGTGTTCAGCTAATATTATATCCGCAAATAGCTAGTCTTAACGAATTTATGGTAGATGCGTTGAATTTTGATACTGTCAACAGTTCGCTTAGCACTAATATTTCAACTTCAGGAAATCCATACACTAATATAATGAGTGCTGCACCACCTACTATATCTGGGGCTTGGTATAGGTTTAAAAATACAATTAATGGAAGCCCTGCTCAGGCATCTGCTTCAGGTGGGAGTTTAACACTTAATTCTGTTTCAAGTTCTGGGGCTGGAACTCTCTGTGGTGTTTATCAGCAACTATCAGGATTAGTGATAGGAGAAAGCTATACGATAACAGTAAATATGGCATCTGCAAATGGATTTATTGTTTTGAATAATTATAGTGGGCAAATTGGAGGACCTACTTCATCTATTTCTGCTAACGCTACACAGGCAAGTGCTAATTTTACTGCACTCTCTAACAATGATACTATTTTTATTTCTTATCTAAACACAAGTAATGATGATCTAGTAATTAGTAGTATTGCTGTCACGGGTAAAACAAGTATAAAAGATTGGGAAGGACAGGCAATTTGTGACCTATATGAGAACGAGGAGATACCGTTAACTTTAAGTGTAGATGATTTTAAAAACGTAGCCGAAAAGATACAATCATATTCAAAAGACTTTAACTTACCAGCAACAAAAAGAAATAACAAGTTATTTGGGAATATATTTGACATCACCAGAACAATAGGTAATCCTTATGACTTTAATCCTTATGCTCAGACTAGAGCTGTATTAAAGCAAGATGGGTTTATTCTTTTTGATGGATTTTTAAAGTTGATTGATATACAAGAGAGAGAAGGAGAGATCAGCTACAATGTAAATTTATATGCTCAGACAATAGCATTAGCTGATACGTTAAAAGATAGAACATTTGATTTTATAGATTTCTCTGAGCTAGAACATACCTATTCTAAAGTAGCAATTAAAGCAAGTTGGTATACAAATGGATTGCCTTTAACAAATGCTTTACCAACAGGAACTTATGCTGGTACTGCTGGGGCTAGTGTTACAGATGTTTTGAAATACCCTTTTGTAGATTGGACAGGTCAGATACTAATAGCAAATGGTGCTACTGGAAATAACTCTCTTGATGGGTTTCCTGAACTAACAACATTAGAACAAGCGTTCAGACCTTTTATAAAGATCAAGTATTTAATTGATAGAATATTTAGTGAGGCAGGATATACTTATTCATCCACGTTATTTGATAGCTCAAGTTTTGGTAAGCTGTTTATGGACTTTAACTGGGGAGGTGATGGCATTCCTAGTGTTGTACCAAATACAACTACAACAGCTACATACCCAAAATTTCAATCTGTTGGATCTCCCCCTGAAATTATAACGGACACAGCGTATGTTACTGCTGCATTAATAGATAGCAATTCAACAGGAGGTAATGCAAACTCAAATGTGCCAAGCGACTATGTAACAGCGGCAGGAGCAAATCAATACAGGATAGTCTGTTCAACTGATGGTAGATTCCATAATATAGATTATAGTTTTACTTTAGAAAATACGAAAACTGGTATTCTTGGTATAGCTAATTTTAGGTGGGTGCATTATGATGATGATGCGGCAACTACAACCTATATAGATGTTCAATCACAATCGATAGGTAGCTCAACAACTAATACTGTAACATTTCAGGGAAATATACAGATTATGTTAGACCAAGACGATTTATTATACCCAGAATTTAAAGGTAGTGGGGGATCTCCGTCTGGTAGTGGTAATTGGCTGAGGCAAGATTATTCGTTTACAGGACCAACAGGTTCTTGTACTTTTAACATAAGCACAAGTACTGTTACTTCATCAGTATTAAACAGTTTGAGGGGTGAAATTAACCAATGGGAGTTTTTAAAAGGTATTTTCACTATGTTTAATTTAGTGACTTTGCAAGATAAATCTGATCCTGCTAATATTATTATAAAAACGTATTCTGATGTATTTATTAAAAATACTCAAGGTACAACTTTGAAAGATAGAGGTATTAACTTTGATTGGACAGATAAAGTAGATTTAAAAGACATTAAATTAACACCTTTGAATGACTTAAAAAAACGTACTATATTTAGGTATGAGGAGGAGGAGGAGGATTACATTTTTCGTATGTACAAAAAATCTACTAGAGGGCATTTGTATGGTAGTAAAGTATTTAGTGCGCAAGGGTTGACATTATTAGAAGGAGATGATGAAATTGTGGCTACTCCATTTGCTGCAACAGTATCTAAGCCATTAGGTCAGGGCTTTAATGAAATGATAGTGCCAACTATTTACTCTATGAATGATGATGGAACTACCAGTACATTTGACAATATGCCTAGAATATTATATAATCATATAGGGGCATCTCCTGTTACTATGGGGTCAACAACTTATTACATACCATCACAGAATGGTGCTAGTAGTGAAAACTCTAGTCTTTTCTTTTCATTTTCTCATTTAAGTGATATACCTACAACTCTTACAACTGATGATTATAATTTTGGAGAAGCTCAGTATATACAGCCAATAGGACAGACGGTTACAAGCAACTTATTTAATAATTATTGGCTTCCTTATTACAATCAGTTATACAATCCAGATACTAAGACTATGACTTTAAAAGTAAACCTGACAGCAGGGGATATTGCGGAGTTTGAGTTTTCAGATTATGTTATGATCAAAAACAGAGCATACAGAGTAAACAGAATAGATTATAAGCCACAAGATTTATCAACAGTTGAATTTATATTAATACCATAATGGAATTTAGAAACGGATATACAATAAAACCTAAAGAAGTGCTAGGAAATGGGCAGGTAGTTTTCACAGACGGAACTACTGATGTCTTGCCTAATCAAGCAGCTTGTGAGGCATACGGTTACACTTATGACACAGCTAGTAGAAGTTGTATTGCCTATATGTATTCTGGACAAACAGAAACAGCTATTAACAATGAAAAGAACATAGTAAAAGGGGCGCAAAACTCCACAGAGGCAAATACTACAAATACTTTCATAATGGGTGAAAGTAATACAACAAAAGGTGATAATCGTAACAACATAATAATAGGTGATTATAACGAAATAGCAAATGGTGTAAATAACGCAGCAATATTTGGTAATTATGGAAAGGCAACAAGAGATGGAGAAATAGTATTTGGTGGTGGAGGGTTTAATGGAGCTGCAATAGGTAAAGCTCAAAGCTCTATAATAACATTGACAGGTACTACAAGAAGCAATACCCCTACTAATCTTTTTGTTAATGGTGATCCAAATGTAACTATTATCCCAAGAGGTGGAACTGGTTATTTTGAATCTTTTGAAGTTATGATAATAGGAGTTAGAACAGGAGGGAGTTCTGGTAGTGGCGCTGTTAATGATAGAAAGGCAATCAAGACTTATGGAATGATCTATTTAGACACAGTAGATCAGACTACTTATAAAATAGGAGAGTTTGGAACTATTACTGGTTGGGCAGGTGCAGCAGCTTTTAGTAGTGGTAATATGTTTATTCAAGTGACAGGAGCTGCAAATATGGATATTAGTTGGAGTGCAACGCTTCATCTTTATGAAATGAAAGTATAAAAAAATAAAAAAATGGCAGATACAGAATTAAGTTTTAAAATAGATGCAAATGTTGGAGAGGTTACTAAGGATGTAAAAGGATTAGTAAAAGAAACTGAAAAGATTGGACCTGCAGCCAATAAAGGTTCTAAAGGGTTTCAGGGATTAGGTACTGCTATAAAAGGGGTTGGTGGTGCGTTAAAAGCAGCAGGTATTGCATTAGCAGTAGCATTACTTGCTAAACTTATGGAGGTCTTTAGTAAAAACCAGAAAGTCCTAGATGCTTTTAATACTGCTATGACAGCTTTAGAAATAGCGTTTAATGATTTATTTACTTTTATAAGTAATAATGTTGGCAAGGTTACAGGATGGTTTAAAGATATTTTTGAAAACCCAAAACAGGCTCTAATTGATTTTGGGAATGCTATTAAAGAAAATTTAATAGAAAGATTTAATAGTTTGTTAGATACTTTTGGTCATTTAGGAAAGGCTTTGAGTCATTTAGTAAAAGGAGAATTTGCAGAGGCTATGGATGCCACGAAAGCTGCATACAAAGAAAGTATTGATATTTATACTGGGGTAGATAATAGCGTTGATAAGCTGACTGAAACAATAAAGACCGCAACAACTGCTGCCATAGATTATACAAAAAGCACAGTAGATCAAGCAAGTGCAATCACAGAAACAACTAAGGCAGCAAACAGAGCGGCAGTAGAATTTGCGAGGTTGAATGCTCAATACTTAAAAGATGCTGAAATACAAAGACAAATAAGAGATGATGAAACTAAGACTTTTGCAGAAAGAATTGAGGCTAACAAAGAGCTTGATAAGATTTTAGCTGAACAGCAAAAATTACAAAGAGCGCAAATACAAACTCAAATAGATGCCGCGCAAGCTCAATATGATATAAATGCTAGTGAGGAAAATTGGATTGCATTAGAGGAGCAGAAAGTTGCTATGCTTGAACTAGAGGAAACTATCACAGGGCAATTATCAGAACAAAAAACAAACCAAGTAGCTTTAGAGAAAGAATTGTTAGAATCTCAAAATGAAATAAGAGCAGAAGGTATGACAGGTCTAGAAAGGGAGTTAGAGGAGTTAGAGGCAGCTTATAAGTTAAAGCTAGATATGGCTAGAAAGTCAGGAATGGATACTGCTGCTATTACTGAACAATATGAAAAGCAAAAATCTATGGTTGTTGCAGAAAATGTAGCCACACAGCTTGGTGCATACTCACAATTGGCAGGGGCTTTAATTAGTTTAGCAGGAGAAAACAAAGAACTTGCAGTAGCACAAGCAATTATGGACACTTATGCAGGTGCTAATAAGGCATTTGCTGAGGGGGGTACTCTTGGCTTTGTTACAGGTGCAGCTATTATTGTACAGGGATTGGCTAATGTTAAGAAAATAATGTCTACTCCAGTTCCTGGTGGAGGTGGTGGAGGTGGTGCTGTGCCTACTGCCAATGCTCAAACTCCTGCACCCCAGACAATGGGTGGCTCTTTTGATTTAAGGGGTGGAACTGCACCTGAGCCAGTACAAGCCTATGTAGTGAGTGATGACATCACCAACAATCAAGACAAACTTGCTGCAATTAGAAGGAGAGCAACAATATAAAAATCAAATAAATATTAATTAAATCTATTATATAATATGCCTTGTAAAGAATGCGAAAACGGAAAATACAAATGGGGAAACACAGGAGAGTGTAAATATGACACTAAA
>VTLG01005064.1_pt1 | contig 10384 bp, 13 predicted proteins | sample 4694571 | NCBI WGS metagenome assembly VTLG01 (sample SAMN12604809, study PRJNA352737) | marine metagenome | biome: ENVO:00000447; feature: ENVO:00000209|ENVO:00000569|ENVO:01000036; material: ENVO:00002151; isolation source: viral sequences binned using virsorter ... | reverse complement strand
ACCTACCGCAAAAGCTCCAGCTATAATGCCACCTAGTTTTTTCATTGAACCACTAAGTGAATTGACATTGCCTTTAACTTTGTTAAAAGCAGCATCGGTTTTATTTTTACCCTGTAGGGTTATATTGTAACTACTACCTGCCATGATCTATTTGCTTTTTCTTTTCTTGTAAATAAGCTACCCAACCTGTAAATTCAGATAAGGACATTTTATTTTCCATTTCACTAACTGTCATACCTAACAACTCCGCTAGATAGTATCGTGCAAACAAATCCTTATCTGTACTTACTTTTTTTGTTGTTCCTCAACTGATGGGGAATCCATCATTGCTTCAACAACTCTTTGCAATACATTACGATCAACTTTAGTCATAAGATCATGCTTATCACCAATGCTGAATATTTTATCGCCTTCACTATCTAAAGCTTTTTCAATTAAAGTATATGCTAACAAAGATAAATCATCGTCTTTAGCAAGTTTTTGTAACTTGTTCATTTCTGCAAGAGTCATAGGTCTTGCATGTATTGTCAATGGTTTATCTTTTTCTCCCCATTCTGGTACTTTGATTTTTTTTATACCTAAACTATCAAAATGAGTTTTTGCGTTATCAATAACTGACATATTAAGCTGTCAAAGTTGTAAGACCACCAGTACCTTGTAAAGACACTGAAGCTTCTACTAAGCCATCAAATGCAGCATTTCTAGTGAAACCTGTCACTATTGCTGAACCTTGATAGTATGTGTCACCAGAAGCATCCCCTTCAGGATAGACTTCTAGAACAACAGTAGAACCTACTGATAATGCAGTTTGACCTGAATCTGTTTCATCAAAATTGACATCAACACTTGCAACAAATGAAGTTAGTGTAGATACAAATGATCTTGAACTATCACCCATTGCAGTTTTTTCAACAGTATCAGAGCTTTCTTCAAGTGAATAGCTTTTTACTTCGGCAACAGTAGCACCACCTACTTTAATTTTGCCTTCACTACCTTTATGAACCGCCATTTTCTTTTACCTCTTTTTTAGAAGAAGATTTTGATTTGGTTGCTTCTTCTTTCCAACCTTTATTCAATAGACTTTCAACCTTAGAAGGATGAGCATCTATAGAAACCTTTCCATCTGGACTATATAATTTCATATTTACCTCGCTACGTCTGGACTTGATTCCAGTACATAATAATCAACTTTGAAACTCATGGTGACAAAACCAACTGGTTTTTCTCCTTCTGCATTAAATTCAATTTCAGTTGTCTCTAAAAAAGAATCTTTTGCTAAACCATTCAAGGTTATATCAGTAGCCATTGCTGTTTCAACTTCTTTGCATATTGTATCAACTGTATCATCAAAATTGGAATTTGCTTTTACATAACCTTCAATATTTACAGTTAAACTTCTTTCCATTGTTCTATTAGAACCAATTTCAATTGGCATAGATTCTTCTGATTTTGTGTAAATTATTAAAGCAGGTAGTTTAGAATCTTCTAAAGGATATACTCTGCTTTCAAAAACATTAGAACCTGTCGTAGTCAAACCAGTTAAAGTTGTACCTATTCTTTCTCGAATCTGTTGTCTTACATGATTTGCCATTATATTTCTTGTAACATTAAAGTAGTAAATCCTGTATTGTCTTTTTGCACATTGACTACAGTAAAAGATTTTGCTGCAACTAAAGTATTACCGTCAACATCTTTATAAGCTGCAACAGCTAAAGTATTGCCATGTGCAACTGAAGGCACATCGACTGTTCGACAATATGCCACTGGTTTTGTGCTTTCTACGCCTTCACCAAAATCTTCTTCAAAGTATTCATTATTTAAAATCAATTGTATTGATGAAGTTTGTCCGCTAGTGTTTGTGAATGTAGCTGCTTGACCATGACCAAAATTAGAATCTAAATAAGCTTCCATATCTTCTTCCGTTTCTAATTTATATTCTGACATTATTGTGTTTGTAAGGTTAGTTCAACAAAACCAGTGTTGTCTGGTTGTACATTTTTAATAACAAAAGTAGTAGCTGGTACTAATACAGAACCTTTGTTTGTAGTAATTTCATTTACTAACATTTTATCGTCTTGAGAAATATAAGGTACATCGCTAGATTTAACTATTGCTTTGGGTTGAAAACCTTCTAAGGAAACACTATTACCAGCTATATCAAAATATTCTTGATCAATAATTATGTTGATATTGATACTGTCACCTGTGTCTATGTCAAACCAAGAATCAATAAACCCAGTTCTTTGATCAAAAAATATACTTTGTACTTCAAAAAATGTAGCAGTGACACCATGACCAGTATTTATGTCTAGGTATGAATCAAAATCTGCTGCACTTTCTAAAGCCATTACTTACTTCTTTTTTTTGGTTTTGATGTATCAGATGTTTTCAAACCGACACTTCTATTGGATTGTTTTTTAGTTTCTTTTTTTGTATAAAGTTCTGCTTTTTTATAACCAATTAAGGTATTGCCTTCGTCAGTAGAAAGTTCTACAACGTCACCTGCTTTAACAAATTTACTGTCAGCTAAAGTATCTGACAAAATTAAATATTTTTTCATATCATTCTCTTTTTTAGAAAGAGCAGAGGAGATTACCCCCTCTGCTTTTTCTGTAGTTAATACCATCTATTATGATGCTGCACAGAAAGACACTGCGTGTCTAACATTCACATCAAGAGATTGTAAAGCCACAACTCTTACAGTACCTGAAGTTGAATTGCTGTAAGGATCAACAACAATATCAAGACCAGAGAACATACCAACTAATAAGTCTTGCATGTTACCAAAGACATAATTGTTAGCAGTTAATTGGCTAGATACTACAACTGGGTAACCATTTATTTCACCATTTTGGTAAACAAATTGACCACTACCAGAATCTTTAGTTGTAGTTTTTAAAGTACCTGCGTTTGTTGGGTGTACTATATAAACTAAGCCACCAAGTAAAGCATTGTCTACTGCTACAGCAGATTCCATGCTTACCATTTCAGCAAAAGTTGGTGCAGCAGCACTACTTAAAGAAACAGTATTAATACCTGTAGTATTAGTTATACCAGTTGGATTACCACTTGAACCAGAACCTTCAAGAGCTGCATTATCAATTGCAATAGCCATTGAACCAGCTAAGTCACTTCTAATTAAATTTTCAACATCTAAAGATGATTGAATCATTAATTGTCTAGTGACATCAGTGAAAGCACCTAGTGTTTTTGGTGACATAGTAACTGAACCGATAGTCATTTCTGACTCACCAGCAGCACCACCTTCTGAGCTAATAAAAGCAGCAGTAGCAGCAGCAGTTTTTTTAGGGATTTTTACATCACCAGAAAGACCATTAAGAATAGTAGCGTTTTGCATAACCGCACTAGAGTTTCTTAATACGTCTATAAAGTCACCTGCTCTAAAATCCTGACCAATCAAATTAGAATCGTCAGAAGCATTTAAGTCACGTTGTGACCAATTAGATAGAACTTCTGGTGGAAGCAACACACCTTGTGCTGTTTTACCATAAAGTTCACCAGCAGCTCTTGAACATTCAAATTCAAATGCAGCATCTTCTTGTGCTTTACGATCAGTTGGATTAGCCATAGCGTTTATAGCTCTTAAAATACTAAATCTTTTAGTTTCTTTTTCGGTTAAACCGATTTCAGAAGGAGTTTCTAAAGGTTTGTCATTAGAAATATTTTCTAATAAGACTCCTCTAAATTCTTCTACTGATAAACCTTCAGAAATAGCTTCATCTGCTAAATCTCTTTTGTTGTGTCTAGCAGCTAAATCAAGAATTTCTTTTGAATTTCTTTTAAATTCAGCTTTAGCTTCATCAACAGCATTAGACTTAACTTCATCAAGATTAATTTCTTGTTTTTCGTTTTCCATTTCTCTTACCTCGTTGTATGAAATAGTTTGTTTATCTTTAGAACGACCAACACCGACAAGTCTACTTTGATCTGCTGGAATACTAACCATAGAAACTTCCATAGGAGTAAAAGCAGCACGATAATAAGTTTCATCATCTTTTTCAGTACGTTCCATTTTGTCGATACGATAGCCAAGACTCACGTTCATGCGAATCCCATCTACCACGTCTTGAAAGACTTCTCGAGCAAGATTAGATTTACCAAATCTAACCAAAGCAGTTGTTCTTTTCTGCTTCTCATCAAGTCTAAATTCCTCGATTACACCAATCTGCTTAGTCATGTCGTGATCAAGTAGTAATGGTGCAGTTTTGCTTTGTATAAATGACATATTTATATCTTCAGCTTTATGAGAAAGAACTTCTTTACCAAAACTTCTTTCTACTGGTTCTTCAGAAGATACTCCCATTCTAACAGTGCGTTTTTCCTCATCAATATGATGTGATCTAGACAAAGTAACAGTTCTGTATTCAATTTTTTCATCAATTACATTTCTGTCTTTATCCTTATCTTCATCATCGTGATAAGGTCTTTCATCTTCTGTCATCTCCATTTCCATCTCTTCAGAATCATCCTCAACCTTTTTGAACTCAACAATAACACTATTGTCAGTTTCAGAAACATTAAGGATATGTCTATCTTCTTTTTCAATATCCATAATTTTTTCCTCTTTATTTTTAGTTGATAAAGGATGTCTTTCAGGAAGCAAATCTTGATCGTGTTTGCCACCCTGAAACCTTCCATTTCGCAAAGCGAAAAGAAAACTGTTTACTCTTGCATAAGCCCATTGTTCAGCAGAACCTACATTTGGTCTAACTGAAGCTGGATTAGTTTTGTAAGCACCAATCCCTCTTTCAAATACTGCAAGTAATACTCTATAAGTTGTTCTTTTAGAAGCTGCATTATTTACTTCTTCATTGTGTTCTTTTACTTTTTCTCGCAAACCTTTTTCAACAGCATCTGAAACTTGTCTGTCTTGTTGTGCTTGACTTGCTGAACCTGATTCTTTGCCTTCTCTATATTTTATAGCTTCTAAAACTACATCTTTCATTCTTTGCTCACCAAGAGTTCCTATTACTCCCCATTTCATTTGTGCAATAACTCCTGCAATATTTGAAGGTCTAGCTTTTTTATCACCTGATTTAAATTGGCTGCCATCTTCAAAATGTCTTGCGACCCAAGCTTCTCTTTCTTTAATCCAAGACAGCACACCTGCTGTTTCTTCACCATTTCTAGCTTTTGTCCAAAGATTAAAAGCTTCATTACCTCTAATGTTGCCACCAGCTTTATAAATATCATTATCATTTTCTTTAACCCCAGCAATAAAATCATAATCAAATTGAGGGTAATTTGAATTGCGTAAAGATATTTTTTTATCCTCACCTTTGGTTGGAAAATCTGTTAAATCGTGTTTACTCATCATCCCCACCCTGTATGTTTGCTTCTACTGGTAGTTTTGTACCAAACGGTTGATAAGCTATTTCTATACCATATTGTTTTGCTAGTTCAACTTCTTTTTGATGTTGTTCAAATAGTTCTTCCGTATCTCTGCCATAAGCTGCAGATATATCTGAATAAGTCATCGTACCGTTTTGCAAACCCAATACACTTGATTGCATTTCTTTTAAAGGGTCTATCCATTGGAAACTTCTAGGTATGTAATTTATTGATCTGGCAAACTTATCGTATTTTGCAATTGGTAGATTTATATAGCCACTTGAAATAGCCATTTCTAACCAAGACTTAAAAACTGGATCAATAAAATGTTCTATTACAAATTGTTGATAAATTTGAAACATTGAACGATCTTCTAAAGCACCTTGTCTTATTGAAGAATAATTTACACTTGTCAAATCATTAGACAAAGCATGGTATGAAATATTAAGACCAGAAGCAATTGATCTTAATACTGAGGTAGTAAAAGACTCAAAAGCTGAGGTAGGATGATTTGGATCAAAAGCTTTAAAATCCATACCTGCTGGTAATTGTTCAAATGTACCTGCATTGGCATTACTGACTGGATTGTAAGTATCTTCCATTTCAGAATCACCAACGTATGAATCACCGTCTGGACTCACAAAGAAACCCATCTTTGATGCACCCACTCTAGCTGCAACTATCTCTGCTTCTAAATAACCATTAAGCATTTTTACATTACTCATAACTTGAGCTATAAAAGAAACACCCCTAGTTTGTTCTGCTCTGGTTGGTATATAAGCGTGTATTATTTCTTCTGCTGGTACTCTTATGTAATCATTTTGATTGGCATAAACTTTGTCGTAAGGATGATTTCTATATAAATGATAAGCAACTGGTTTGTCATTAGCATCTACTTCTACTCCCATTTTTATTTTATTACCATTTTTGGCAACATCATTTTTCTTTTCATCTAAATGATCTGCTTCTAAAAATTGTATTTGAAAGCCAAAAGGACTTCTGGGATTTTTAATTTTACGAATTAAAACTTCTCCATCTCTTGCTAAAGCTTCGACAAATATTTTTTGACAATCAGTAAAAGACAATCTGCCATTGGCAGTGCAATTACCTAATTGTGTCCATTCTTTCCATGCTCTTTCAATTAATAAATTAGCACCGATGTCTAAAGATTGATCATCGTTTCTGGCTTTGGATGATATGCGTATACCATGTTTACCAATAACATTAGAGACCATTAAGTTTAAATATCTGGCTATGTAAGGATCATTTCTAGAAAGCTCTCTGGCACGATCTCTTAAAATTCTAATGTTGTCTTTTATTTCTGCATCAGCAGAGGTAGAAGAGGTAAGAAAGTCTGCAAACAATCTGCCAGTATTAGCACCTTGATAGCTACGTTTAAAACTAAATTTCTTTTTAGGTTTTCTACCTAATAAATTATCGTACCAAGCCATTATGAATAATCAGTTGGATTAAATGTTTCTGATGAGCCAAATTTTACTTTAACAGTGTTACCTGAACCTCTTTTGTTTTTTATTCTTGCCATTTTTACTTCTTTTAAATATTCTGTTTTGTATCGGTCTCTAAATGTCATTAATTCATCAATTGATAATCTTGATAAAGAACGACCTGCAATTGACATAGAACTTTGATCCATTGTTGCTCTATTTTCGATTACTGCTTCAATAGCATCAAGAACTATTTTGGCATGACTTCTTACAGATGAAGTCGTAGCTGCATAATTATCTTGTATTTCTGTATAACCTTCACCTATTTTGATTCTTGCTGAATCACTTGATCTAGTTATATAAGCTATCCAGTTATATCTGCCTTTTGTCAAACCACTGGTACTTGATGTCGATATTATGTATTCATCATTAGATTCTGTAGCAGCTAAAGTGAAATTTGTAGCTGTTGCACCATCAATTAAATTAAATTCATACGACAAAGCATAAGCTGCTGTCGGATAATCAGTAGATAAATCGGTTCTTTTCCATGCCCAAAAATCTCCAAGTTGTAACTCAACTGGCTCAGTTGTTGGAAAATTTGACGAATCAAATAAATTGCTCAAGCATTACCTCACACTTAATAGATACACTTAAAAACTAATTATACAGTAAATGTCTTAATATATAGAGATAAAATTTATTTGAAAATAATTAAAATAATACTTGTAATTTATAATAGAACCTGTATATTTATAATATAATTTATAACAAAGGAGATAATTATGACAAACATAGAAAAATTAACAAAGTTAGAAAACATTGAAGATGCAATCTCAGATATGATAAGTTTAAGATGTTCTATACAAAGAAATCTTGCAGAACTTAATTTAGATGGCGATATAGCTTTGCATAGTGGTTGCGAAACTTTGAGTGATACTTTATATGAAGTGAGATTGCGTATAGATGCACTGTAACCTTTAGAGTAAAAATTAAAGCCACCTCAATTGGTGGCTTTTTTTTATTTCCAATTATTCGCAAAATTACCTTTGGTTCTATTGATTGGCAATCTTTGTTTTCTTTTTGGATCAGGCGGTCTACTATCGCCAGTCAATATCTTTTCTTCTAGTACATCAAAGTTTGGGTTCAGAATATATATTGCAGCAAAACAATAAACCAAAGTATCTAAAGCTTCGTTTCTATCTCTAATCTGTTTCCACACTAAAGTTGGTTTTCCTCTGACATATTTGGTAACTCTTTTTTCTGCTGTCAATTGTTTAAAATATTCTTCGTCTATATCAGCAGCAAAATGTATTGTAGTGTTTTCTGGATCAGCAGCTAATCTAGCAAAGATAGCTTCTTTGGCAGTATCAGTACCTACTGGATATAACACTGCTTTATTTTTACCAACATAAGTTGGTCTATTAGCAATAGGTTTACCAGCTTGACTAGCACCTTTAATAGCAAAGATTCTTCTAGCTTGTCTGGGTTTGGTAAATTGATAGACACTTTGTGTAGACAATCCACCACTATCAATACAACAACAAGAGATAGATAAGATTCTTTTTGATTCAGTTGTGAATCTTTTCTTTAAGTAAGCATCGAGTTCCATCCAAACATTCGCAGCGTTTGGATCACCCCAAAAGATTTTGTATTGGATGACCCAACAACGATACGATTTTCCAAATCCTACGAGCTGTAATTCTAAACGATCTTTTTGCGTATCTACTCCTGCTACCAAAATCAAAACATCTTCTGGTATTGTAGTTTCATCAAAATTTAATCTGCGTTCTAATAATGTTTCATACTCAACACCATCACCTTGTTCTTCCCATGTCTCACCCAAAGCAGTATTGATCCAAGTCTTTAACATCTCTGGTTGTTTTTTAGCTTCTAGAAAAGCAGTTGCCATCTCACCCCATGTTGACCAAACCGAATACAATTCACTGATATGAAACCCTGCAGTATTTAAAGACGGTTGACTTGCAATCCATTCTCCATTTTTTACCATCCATTGTTTTTTTGATTCATCAATTAAAGAACCACATTCTTCACAAGCATATTTTGCAGTTTCTGGTTTACCATCTTCCCAAATAACATTCTTCCATTTCAGAACTTGTTTATGATTACATTCTGGACATGGCACATGATAGTATCTTTGATCTGATTCATTAAAAGCAGTTTCTATTCTAGACAATCCTTTAATAGTTGGTGTTGAACACATATATATTTTACGATTCCAAAAGGTTTTAGTTCTTGCTATAGCTAGTTCTGTAGGGTCACCCTCTGTTCCAGCAGATGCTTCATATCTATCCACCTCATCTAATAAAAGTATTCTTATCGGTCTCGAAGCTAAACCAGATGCAGAATTAGAGCCAACAATAGTCAAATGACCACCTGCAAACTTTTTGTGCAAAACCGTATTGCCTGAATCTCTAGTTCTAGCTTCTTTAAAACATTCTCTAATTTTTTCTGTGTCTCTAATCATATTAGCCAAACGATCTTTACTAAATGCCTGACCCATAGCTAATGTTGGTTGCACAATTAATATCGAAGATGGGTCTTGATCCACAAAATATGCAATTGTATTTAAAACAATTTCAGTTTTACCAACTTGTGAGCTTGTCATTACAACTATTCTTTGGATGTTAGGATCATTGAAAGTATCCATTATCTCTCTTTGATATTCAGCACGATCTGTCCGCCATTGACCAGCTTCAGCTGATGCTTCTGGAGATAGTTTTCTATAGCTATCTGACCATTCAGATATTTTCAGGTTCGGTGGTGGTTGCCATATTTGATTCACCGTCTCTAAAGTTCTTTCGATATTGTCTTGGTATACCTTCATTTTTAAGTTCTTCTAAAGCTTCATAAACTTGAAGCTTAATAATTTCTTCTGCATCTGCATATTTATCCACAATTAATACTTGATGTGCAACTCTAGATGGCAAAGCAAGTAACTTAGCTCTTACATTAGCAACGTATTCTATCCATGTTTCTTGTACCTTTGTAGCTGGTATTAATTCAGCTTCTAACTCTGACACTTCTAATTCTGCTTTATCTGCTTGTGCTTTAGTTAATCTTGTCTTTTCTTCAGCAATATCTCCAGTACCAGTTCTTTTGTTGTAATTACCTAGTGTTCTTAGATAATTTATATAATTTTTACGACACAAATCTAAATCCATAGGATTTCTGCCTTGTTTTACGTCAAGCACACCTTTTTGTATCAATTTACTGATTGAAACAATACTTAAATCTAAATGTTCAGCAACTTCTTTCCTTGTAGCCATTATTTCGGTTTCTTCTGTCGGTTTGTTGCTTATATATTAGTTTAATTTGTTTATTGTTTGGTTTTTTTTGATTTTGTTGTTTTATAGCCATCATTTATTAGAAATCTGTCGTTTTAATCGTCTTCTTTTGTGTTTATTCATAGAAGATGTCTTAATTTTACCTTTTCCAATGCTAGTTTTCTTGTATTTATGTTTGACAGAGTTATAGGTGGTCTTTTCTTTTAATTTAGGCATGTTGTATAAAATTTAACCAATTCAATATTTTCTGTCGCTAAAAAAATATCGACGTCGCGAATAACC
>VTLG01010851.1_pt1 | contig 10385 bp, 11 predicted proteins | sample 4694571 | NCBI WGS metagenome assembly VTLG01 (sample SAMN12604809, study PRJNA352737) | marine metagenome | biome: ENVO:00000447; feature: ENVO:00000209|ENVO:00000569|ENVO:01000036; material: ENVO:00002151; isolation source: viral sequences binned using virsorter ... | reverse complement strand
ACTTACGTGCGTCAGCCATTGCTGTACCCACGTGGTCTCCTAAGTTTGAAGGAGATGTCTCACCTGTAGTTCCGCCATAAGCTACACCATGCTTAGCTAGGAATGGGATGTTCATTGACTTGTAGATCTTGATGCCTGCAATTTCAATGATACCATTACCAGACTGTAATGCTGTACCTTGTACGTCTCTGTTGATAAGACCGTTAGAACCTATGTCCTGTATAAGTGCGTAGTACTGACGAGGGTTTAGTACGGCTACTCTGCCTGCACTAGAAACTCCTTTTTCGTCTAGAGCTGCTGCTGCATCATAGAAAGCATTAACTAAGTTGCCTGCGTTGTAAGCATCAGAATCATTAGTTGTTGAACCAACTCTGATCTGTGTTCCACCGGGCTCCTTGAAGTTAGTCTTAGATACAGGAGATGCTTGTCTAGCACCTTTAGCAATAGCTCTGAAGATGAGTCTATCATACTTCTCTGCTAATGCGTATCCAATCTTCTTGGAAATTTCACCACGTAATTCGTAGTGAGCAAGTGTCTCGTCTAGTTCATAAACGAATGCACTTGAGATGAGAAGGTCATCACATGTGATTGTCTTCTCTGCTACTGGAGGTGCACCGTCACTGTTACCTAAGATGCTGTTTCCGGGAGTATGGAACTCGGCAGTTGTACGTCCAGTATAAATGAACTGTAAACTCTTTCCGTTCTTAAGTGTTCTCTTCATTACCATGTCACGAGCAATAGACTCATGTTGGAATCCTTTGAACATTTCTCCACTGAACAATTTAAGGTAGAGTGCTCTGGCGTCTCCTGCTGAATTAAGCTGACCCTGACGTGTTAGTGAGGTAGGGTTAGCAGATGACTGTTGTGCCATTTTATCTTAAAAGTTAAGGGTATTATGTATCGTCTTCTAGCCTAGAATGTTGCGAGTCTTAGTTGGACTCATTGAGATTGTGGTCTTTTCCCACCGTCGACGGCATAAAGGTATCCTCCTCAGAGGGCTTTAGCCAGATTGGTATGGGAGGCTTCGCACCTCCCTCGTCGGCTTTAACCGATTACCTTTGTGTAAGCAATGCCACGATATACGAAAGTAACTTTCATGGTTATCTCCATATACTAAGCCCCGTTCCATGCTTAGTCGTCATGCGTCCCGAAGGATGAACGGACGTTAATATGCTTTTGTTACATTGAATGATAATGTAATTCTATGTCCATCATGTTTCTGTGTAGCACAAGGTACATAGTGTCTTAAACTTGGTGCAAATAAAACTAGATCACCTTCTGTTATATCTACAAACTCACAAGATTTATCTGCCAATGAATAATGAACTGGCTCTGTTATGTTTTCTTGTTCAAGGATATTTCTATACAATGAATGGTATGTTCCTTCTGTTGTAAATTGTACTGGACGATCATGCTCATTTAATTGAAGACTGTAAGTACCACATAAAATAGTATGTCCTCCTAGATGGGTATGTGTATCTTGGTAACCATACCAATTATGAACATTAACCCACATGAAAACTTTGTATTTTATTTTAGGAAACTTAAACTCTTCAAACCAGTCATGTAAATATTTTTCAAAATACTTAGTGAAGACTTCGTTTAATTGATTGTCTGCATTTACTTGCCATGTATTACATTGATTAGCCCATGGAGCTTTCTCGTTTGGACAAGTTTTAAATTGGTCAATTATTCTAGGAGCATATTTTTTTTTAATTAATTCATGCTCTTCTATTTTAACCTTACCTATTACTGAAGGAAATATTGGGTAGAACTCCATAGTTTAAAAAAAGTGTGGTTTTGATTCAAAGAAAAATACTTGATTAGTTCTGTAGGTTTCCCAATGTGATCTAGTCAATGACTTATAGTGATACTGTTTATCATTTATTGCCATACCATGTGGAAACTTAAATCCATCAAAGAATACACAACGATTAAATTTGGGTTTAAAAGAATGTATAATTTTATATTCTTCTTTTGGTTTCCAAGGGTCTATGTGTTCTTCATACTTAGGTGGTGCTGAATCAGTTGCATATAAATTAGTACCATTTATTTCATCAGTCTTGTTAAAATAAACAATGCCATTATATCCTGCATCACTGTGTGCCCACCAGACGTGGTCACTAAACCTATTGTTGTAATCGTTATCAAGAAATTTAATTTGATTGGTAGATATGTGTGGGTTGTTGTATAAAAAATTTTGCCCACATAACTCTTGTAAGAATTTGTGAGCAGGCGTATATTGTTCACCGATACTTAATCTTTTATCTTCAAAATCAATTCCGTTTCTGGATAAATTTTTTCCAGCCCAACATACCTGATCTTTATGCAGGGGTAGTTCTCTACCAAATATAAATCTAGCTAGTTTATCAGGGTCTTTGTAAAAATCATCAATGATGTAAGCTAGAGTATCCTGTATTTGTATTGTTTGTACGTTTAGATTGTCGTTTAAATCCCACATGGGTGGTCCTTTTGTATTGGGATATTACTCCAGTGTCGAGTGACACCGGAGATAATAAAGATATTAGTTATCAGAGTTATCGTCGTCAGAAAGTTCCTTATCAGTTTCTTTCTCTTCTTCCTTTTGAGGTGCATAGTAGGTGATGCTTGCTCTCATAACATTTGATTGATGCTTCATCCTATTGATGGAGCTGTAAGTGCAACTTGTGTTGACTCAGCAGATGCTAAATCAAGTGGGAAGTTGTGAGCATTACGCTCGTGCATTACTTCCATACCTAAACTTTGTCTGTTTAAGACGTCAGCCCATGTAGGAATTACTTTACCATTAGCATCAACTACTGACTGGTTAAAGTTAAAACCATTAAGGTTAAATGCCATAGTGCTGATTCCCATGGAGGTAAGCCATATGCCAACCACGGGGAAAGCACCAAGAAAGAAATGTAAAGCACGAGAATTATTGAAAGAAGCATATTGAAATATGAGTCGTCCGAAGTATCCGTGTGCAGCTACGATGTTATAAGTCTCGCCTTCCTGACCAAACTTATACCCGTAGTTCTGTGATTCAGTTTCCGTGGTCTCCCGAATGATTGAGGAAGTAACAAGGCTTCCGTGCATAGCAGCAAACAAAGCACCACCAAATACCCCTGCAACGCCGAGCATATGGAAGGGGTGCATGAGGATGTTGTGTTCTGCTTGGAAGACAAACATGAAGTTGAATGTTCCACTGATTCCTAAAGGCATGCCGTCAGAGAATGAACCCTGACCAAATGGATAAACTAAGAATACAGCTAAAGCTGCTGACAATGGAGCTGTGTATGCCACAAAAATCCATGGTCTCATACCTAGTCTGTATGATAGTTCCCACTGTCTACCAGCGTATGCTGCTACACCTATTAAAAAGTGAAAGACAATGAGTTGATATGGTCCGCCATTGTATAACCACTCGTCTAAAGTGCCGGCTTCCCAGATCGGGTAAAAGTGCAGTCCGATTGCGTTGGAGCTAGGGACTACTGCTCCAGATATAATATTGTTCCCGTATAGTAACGAGCCGGAAACGGGCTCACGTATGCCATCTATATCAACAGGCGGTGCTGCGATGAAGGCGAGAATAAAACATGAAGTAGCTGTGAGTAAAGCTGGAATCATTAGCACACCAAACCAACCTACGTATAGGCGGTTGTCGGTGCTAGTGACCCAGTTACAAAACTTCTCCCAGTTGGTAGTAGTGTCTCTTTGTAGTGAGATTGCTGCCATGTGATTAGCTTGAATGTATGTTGTCGCATTCCTCTTCGACTTTGGAGAGGAAGAATTGGATGACTTTATATTTCTCCACCATAGGAAGGTCTGCATCCAGAAGAACTTTATGTCTTGCGCGTTGAAAATCAAAGCAAGTCATCTTCCATTTATATGGTGGAATCTGTCTCGGCTTAGAATACGCCGGGGATAATCTGACCAGTGGTGATATAGGCACCAAGAGCAGCAACAAAACCAAGCATCGCTGCCCAGCCGTTAAAACGTTCTGCTTCATGTGTAAAGATTGGGTTGGTGTTGTGGTGTGACATTTTAATTAATTGAATAGGTGGTTCGTAAGGGTACTCGTTCTCGAGTAATGTGTCTAAATCTTTTGTTTTCATTAGAGGTCTAGTTGGGTGATTTTTATATTTCCAGCAACAATAAATCGTTGTTTATCTGTACAACTAGGCATAGCTTGATGCCATAGATAAGAAGGGAAACATATTATGTCTCCCTCTTCTTGTTCTGGGGGGATAAAATAGTTACGATCTTTGTCAGTAAAACGAAAAGCTTTAAAAGAAGATCTTACAAAATGAACCCAAGATATCATGGAACCATCACCAAAGTGATGATGGGGACAATGACTATCTCCTTTGTTGTAAAGTTGTGACCAGTAATAAAACTCATATCTACACGTGGTGTATATACCAATTTGTCGGAGTAGTTGTTCATGTATTTGTGAATACCTATGCCTCCAAATTTTATCTGGTCGTTCTTGTTCTTCTAAAAAGAAAGACGTTGTACACTCATCGTGTTTTGACATGCCATTTAATTTTTTAATGACATGCTGTATTTCTGATTCAGGAAATTTTATATTTTTGTAAAACCAATAAGGTGGTTTATACATTAGAACTGAAGATCTGATTGGTTAAGTTTGTCTACAACATCAGCTCTGTAGGCAGGGTCAGAATCATAACGTGGGTCACTCATTGCTGCTACGAGTTCAGCTTGTGACCTGTATATATCTCCCTTACCTCCGGCTGGTTTGCCTTGTAGCATACGACCTTCGTAGCCATTGGCTTCATCATACTGACGTTGCAATCCTTGGAATGCAATACCAATAGCTGCTGGGTTACCAGAGTCTACCACAGAATCGAATGCGTCGATCTGATTGTTAGGTAAATTGTTAGCAGCCCATTCAATTACTCTGTTGTAATTGGCTTCTCCACCGGCTGCGTTTTGTACGCTATTGACTTGTCCTTCAGACATCTCAACACCTTGTGAAGCTTGAGGATTTTTAGCTTGAATTTCTAAGTAAGCATTCACTAAATCAGTGCTACTCATTTCAGAAAATTTTTCTATTGTTTCCTCTGATAGGGTACCATCGTTAGCATAGTACTCTTCGGATGCTTCGTTAATTAAACTGACCGCAGGAGCATCATCAGATATCTCTTCATCACTTCCTTCTTCCTCTGCGTATCCTTCGTCGCTTTCTTCGTAGTCTGGTTCTTCTTGTCCAAGTTTCTTTTGTAATGATAAGTATGCTGCTTCTAAATCTTCAGTGCTTTTATATTTACCAGCTAGTAGTTGTTCGTGTTCTGCTTCTAACTGTTCTCCTACTTGTAGAGAGTCCTGTTCCTCTTCGGTTAGAACCTCTGCTTCAGGAGTATTATCATACGAAAATGTTTCGCTCATTATTCAGGTTGTATTGGTGGTTGTTGTGGTTGTTTGCTTGGGTCAGCAGCAGGAGAATTAGCGAATTGACCAGCTTGATCTACGAGAGACATGTTTGTCTTCTCTTGAATCATCTGTTCCTTATCTTCTGCAAGCTGTTCAGGAGTCTTAACAAGGTTAAGTACATCAATACCTTGAGCAGCAGCAAGACGTTTGATAGCTTCGATAGGATTGATAAACTTCATCAATGCCTCTGGTCCTACTGTGCCTGCAACTGTTTGCATAAACATAGTAAGAGCTTCTCTGTCTTGTCCGCGTCCTAAAGCATTAACACCAGCCACAATTTGTGGTCTGATTATATCTTTAGGTAACTTAGGTAGCTCATTAGTTCTTTGTAAAACTAAAAGAGTTCTATCTAAATATGGTATTAAGAAAGATGTAGTTAACAAACTGAAGATGCCACCGAGCTGTTGCTCTAGTTCTAACTGTGTTAGTCTGACTTCTTCTGCTGTTACTCTCTCTGCATTCCTCACATTCATCACTAAGAATGCTTCAAGCAATCTTCTTTCTATTGTTTGTGCCATGTTTGCAGCAGTAGAGAAGTCGGCTGTCTTACCAACCTGTACTACCTGTACGTCTTCTGCCCTGCCCTGCACAATGGCTCCATTTCCAGCCTTCGCAATTACTGAAGGCTTGGTTGTAGAAGATGGACTGACTAGAAAGATTACCTTACTAGCAGCAGCAGCTCCTTCAACAAGAGCTTGGGATAAACCTTCGAGAGATTTGAGATCACCAAGGAACTCTTCTACTCTACCACGTCCGTACTGTTCTCCATCGACAGAATTAAAAGTCAGAACGAGCCAAGGGCTTGCATTCTTTGGAGCTGTACTACGTGTGCCCGGTATTATCATGTCTTCTACTTCCTGATACCATACCCATCTGCCGTTCTCAAGTTTCACGCACGTGTAAACTTCGACATCATCAGTATGTGTACCAGCAGTTGTTTCGTCGATGCCCGTGTTGGGTTGTTTCTTTGGTAGATCGTAACCGAGTACGTCTCGACTTATCAATTCCTTTGTAACTATTTCTAGGACGTTACCATTTCCATCTCTGTTGACGACATACCTATTGAGTGGATAGTTTTTTATACCATCCTTACCCATGAATAGCAAAGCATTACCACCTACAATTAAATGTTTAAGTGCTTGGTGTATAACTACTCTATCATTTGATGCAGCGATGTAGTCCATGACCATTCGTTCCATCTTAGATAAAGATAGTTCCATTTCTGACATTGCTTCAGGAGGTAGATCTTCACCTAACTTATCTTGTCTTACCTGTAGCTTAAAGAAAGAACCTTGTGGAGGTAGAATAGCAAGCATAAGTTTTGCTGCTAATCCTACCACACACTTGGAACCAACTGACTGCCACGGAATATTAAGAGTTTCGTGTGTAGGTCTTGAAGATGTATCGTCTTGAATTAAATAAGGTAACGTGAGTTTGCTACAATCAACTGCTTTATCTAGGAATTGTCTTCGATCTGTTACCAGTTCATTGTATCGTTCACGTGCGGTCATTAGTTAAGACCTCCGCCTGTGGCGTCGTTACCTGTATTTACTTTAGGATTTAATTTAATCCTCAATGAACCTGTACCTTTTGAGTACTGGTTTTTATTTTTATTACCACGGTCATCCTTTGCTCTCTTCACCTGTGGATTTACATCCTTCATTACTGGGTCAGGTGGTGGCGCAGTAGGTGTAGGAGGTAATGGTGGTGGTGGAGCTGGGGGTAAAGGTGGTGGTGGTGCAGGCGCGGAGCCTCCTCCAAATAAACACATTAGATTTCGTCCTCTTCTATGGATTTTATGTAATCAATTACACTAGCTTGACCAGCTCTGTACATAATTGATTCAATTGTTTCTGTTGGGTGAATTGGTTTCCACCCGAAGTTATCATCTAACTTCTGTATTAACTCTTCAAGTCTATCGTTATGTAGCTTAAGAGTATTGAGGGAGATTGACATTCGAGTGCTCAAAAAATGCAGGCATTCTAGCTGCCTTGGTCTGAGAAAATTCTGGTGCTTTGCCTTCGTACATAAGTCTGTCGCTTGCATCTAGCCAAAATTTTTTGTCCAAATATCTATCGGTATTTTGTTTCAAGGGTTGCATTACCCAGTTAATAGTTGCCTTTCTTAGTTTGTCTAGTGACTGGCTAGGTTTTAGTCCTAGCTCTGTACATACCAAAGAGTTAGCTGCCACATGGACTTGCTCGTCTCTAGATATATCTGCACTGACAGTTCTTAGACCGGCATCACCACAGAATCTGAAGAATGGTAGTAATACAAAGAAGATTGCTCTCTCTGCTACCAATGCTTTTAATATTGTGTGGTCTGGATGCTGTTCCCATGCTGCACGCAAGCGTAATGCTTCGGCTTCGGCTTTGTCATCTACGCCAAGAGCGTTGGTGATGTAGCCAAGTGCAAGATCGTGTTTGATCTCGTCTTTGACGTTGCTTTCTAAAAGTGCTCTAGCAGCGTCGGGAACTTCTTTATCAAGTGCGTCTGTAATGAACTCGCCAACTGGTAACTCCATATGGCGTATTGCAAGAGCACGGTAGATGGTTTCTTCTGCACCTTCTTTTAATTTTCCTTTAGATGTTTGTACGGGTGTCCAAGATCTTTTCCGGGACAGTAGTTTTAAATAGGGATTCATTGTTGACAATCACAAGCTATTTCGTCTGGTTTATTACTCATAATGTCTGCCAAGTAATCTTCAACAGCAGTGTCATCCAGTGCTGCGTAAGCATCTGTCTTATCCTGTGTATCTCCCATCACTTGCAGGGCATAGTATAAAGAAGTCTGTGGTGAGTTAAGCCACTCTTCTATAAATGCCTCATCGTAAGTCACCATGTCACTCCAAGAATTGAAGCTATAGCCATGAAGCAATCCTGTTCTATCGAGCATAATCATTATCTGATCTGCTACTAATTTATAACTCTCCCATCCTACTTCGGATGCGATCTCGACGTCGCCATATTTTACCTGTTCAACACCAAACTCACCTGAATCCCTGTCGACAACTCGACTAATTGGTGGTGCAATTTCTGGTGTAGCAGTGAAACCTTTGAGGTCTCTACTCCTGTAAGAACAACTGGCGGTAGGAGCTATCGCGAATGCTCTATCCATGTTGTTCTCACGTGCTATGTTAGCTGCCTCTTGTATGCCGAGGAAGAGCTCACGTGCAGCTAATCCCGCGTAACCTTCGTAAGGCTCAGCGTTATTCGTCGCTGTAAGAGCCTTACCAAACTCGGCATATGTAATATTGTTGTTGGCTAGGAAGTTAGCTAAGCCAAGCATTCCTAATCCTACTTGTCTGTCGACCTCTGGTGCTAGATACTCTCCAGTTGCGCCAACACCTGTCTTGCCATGGAGATCGCACAACTGCGACATACCCTCACGGAAAGCTGGTCGGAGGTCGCCGATACGACAGGCTGATAGATTGATATGTTGGAGGAGGCACGTTCCACGTGAGGGCAGATAAACTTCCAAGCAAACATTCGATCTGATTCGTTTGTTGTTCTTGTCATATTTTATTTTGTTTAACCAGATATCTCCTGCTGCAATTCCTCTAAGTATTGCTTCCTTTGTTTCAGTTTCTGTATCAGCCCACCACTCTGGGGTGAGGTCAATACATCGCTTGACCCATGGGAGCTCGGCTCGGGAGACTTGCACGAACTCAAGAATATCGGGGTGATTAATATCAAGATGGAGGACAACAGCACCGTTCCTGTACGTGCCTCCGCGCCTAAGAATTTCATTTAATGTTGAGTAGATTTTTCCGAATGAGACAGGTCCTGATGCAACGAGGCTATCAGGTCCTTTATTTGTTGTAGTTCCTTTTGGTCTAAGGTCCGACAAGTGGACCGCAACTCCTGCTCCATACCTAAGAGCATGCGATACAAATCTCCAGCTCGCTTCGATTCCATCTGTTCCTTCCATGCTATCCTGCACGTTGAAGATAGTGCAGCTTACGGGTAGACGGTTTGTTGGATTATCAATCCATTGCTGGACTCGACCAGTCCTAGCTATCTTGTTTGGTAATTGTGTAGTCACTTGGTGGTGTCCAAAGTATAGGTTCTTTTGTTTTGTGATCGTAATCACTTGTTTGTAGTATTCTTGCGAGCCTTGCATTTACAAGGGCATCTTCTTCAGTCAGTTCTTTTTCTACAAATGTTTCGACGACTGCCTGCCATGTGTATCCTTTCTCTTCAAATATTTTCTCTGCTTTCTTGATACCAATACCGGGAACGCCTGAGTAACCATCAGTATTATCCCCTGCCATGGTCTGAATCAGATGCCATTTAGCTCCTTGTTCTTCAGAAATAGTAACAGTTTCGTTGAAGTCATATAGTTTACCGGGAATCTGTCTCATGTCCTTATCAGGAGAGACAATAACGTTACCCGGATACTTAGTTGCGTAGATACCTAACGCATCATCAGCCTCGAGTGTATCTTTGAGAATAACTCTGTAATTTTTCTTCAGCTCCTGTATCACACGTTTGAATCCACAGGGCTTTTTTCGCTGTCTATGCCCTTTATATTCGGGCAGAATTTTTTTCCTAAAATTATTAGGGCTTGTAAAGAATAATATTAAATCTTCGTCAAAAAATGAACCAAATTCTGTTTTTATCTTTTCCAAGTCTCTTCTGACGCATTTCATAGCATCTGAGAAGTTTGAAGTAACAACTATTACGTCATCACCAAAATCCATCTCGGTTTCTGCTGCTGCACAGCATTTATAGACTATATAGTCGCAATCTATTAATAATTTCATATTTAATGCACGTCAGCCCATGTTTTGCCTTGTTTTGACTCAGCAGCGATAGGACAACGTAAATTGTAGTAATGCCCAGCTAATTTTGCTGAGTTTTCCAAGGTTTCCATCAAAGTGGCAGCATAGTGCTCTTCACACTCATACTGTAGCTCGTCATGGACAAATGCCAGTTGATTAGCATTTAAGT
>VTLG01001596.1_pt1 | contig 10386 bp, 15 predicted proteins | sample 4694571 | NCBI WGS metagenome assembly VTLG01 (sample SAMN12604809, study PRJNA352737) | marine metagenome | biome: ENVO:00000447; feature: ENVO:00000209|ENVO:00000569|ENVO:01000036; material: ENVO:00002151; isolation source: viral sequences binned using virsorter ... | reverse complement strand
GGTAAAACAGCTTTAGCTGCTACACCTGCTTCTACTGATGAACTTTTAATAAGTGATGCAGGTACCCTTAAAAGAATTGATGCATCATTTTTTCAAAATACTCCAGCTTTTTATGCAGAGTTAAGTTCAGCTCAAACTACTACTGATGGTTCTGCAACTAAAGTTAATTTTAATACTGAAGTTTTTGATAGTGGAAGTGTTTATGATAATTCAACAAATTATAGATTTACACCTGGAGTAGCTGGTAAATATTTTGTTTTTAGTGGTTTAAGTGTTTATGGTACAAATGCTTTTACTATAGGTCAAAGTTATTATTACATTTATAAAAATGGTTCTTCTTATGCAAGTGAGCAACATTATGAGATAGATGGTAGTTCTAATACTAATGGTTCAGTAAGTTTTCACATAGGTAGAGTTTTAGATTTAGATGATGATGATTATTTAGAAATGTATTTAAATGCTGATGTATCAAGTGGAAGTCCGCAAATACAAGGCGGTACTGGAAATTCAAATTCATCATATTTTGGAGCATATAAATTAATTACATAGGATAAATTATGGCAAGTTTAAAAACAAAAATTAAATTATATCTAGAAGCAAACTCAAAAACTTGGGAAGCTGAAAGAAAAAATATTTTTTTAGAAGATAATACTAATGGTACATTTATAAAAAATTGGAGTGTATCTGGTTTAGATAAACCTAGCGATAGTAAAATAGCAGAGTATGAAACTGCAGGTAATACTGCTGAAACAAATGCTAATACAGATACGACTAGGAGATCTCAGTATGGATCATGGGAATCTCAAATGGAGATGATTTATAAAGATCAAAAAAATGGCACATCAACATTTAAAGATCATTGTGATAAAGTAAGATCAGATAATCCAAAGGAGTAACCCATGGCACTCTCTAAGGTTAACTTTAATAGTCTAAACTTAACACCAACTGCTAGTAAAACAGTTGTTTTTAATTCTAATAATAATGGAATAGAGGCAGGAGATGTTGGTGGTAGTATGGTGTTAATATCAGAACTAACTGCTAGTAGCTCGGCTACATTAAGTTTTACTTCAGGAATAGATTCAACTTATAAAGAATATCTTTTTAAATTTATTAATATACATCCATCTAGCACAGACGTAAATGGTGAACAGTTTAAATTTAATTTTAGCGTAGATGGTGGAAGTAATTATAATGTTAATAAAACATCAACATTTTTTTATGCGTTAAATACAGAAGCTGATTCTCTTTATGGGCCGACTTATTATAATGGTGGAGATTTAGGAAATTCATCAGATGCTCAAATAATGTCATCTGAATTAGGTGGAGATAATGATCAATGTATAAGTGGCCATTTACGTTTATTTAATCCTAGTGATACTGTTGGAGTTAAACATTTTCTTTGTGAGGTAAATGAAGCTCGTGCAAGTGATGGGGCAGAAGCAAACTATCTTTCAGGTTATGCGAATACTACCTCTGCTATTAACGCAGTCCAATTTGCAATGAATAGATCAGGTGAAACAATACAAAGTGGATCAATAAAATTATATGGTATTTCATAATGGCACTTACAAAATTTAATTTTAATAGTTTTGATGTAACAACAGCTGCTAGTAAAGGTCTTGGGTTTAATGCTAGTGCTAATGCTTTTGCTACAATTGATTCAACAGCATTAGTTTTAATTAAAACTTTAACTGCCAGTTCTAGTGCTACATTATCATTTGTAGATGGAAGTTCTGATGTTGTATTAGATAATACTTACCCTCTTTATAGATTTGTATATACACAACTACACCCAGCAAGTTCAGGAGTAGGATTTCAGTTTAATATGAGTACAGATAGTGGATCAAATTATAATGTCGCTAAGACATCAACATTTTTTGAAGCACTTCATAACGAAGGCGGATCCGCTCAAGGTTTAAGTCAAGAAACAAGTGATGATTTAGCAAATGGTACAGGATTTCAACCATTAGTAAGAAACTTTGGTAATGATAATGATCAATGTGCCAGTGGAGAATTATATTTATTTAATCCAAGTTCTACTACTTTTGTTAAAAATTTTATTGCTGAATCAAGTGGTACACACGAATCAGATTATAATTTACATGATTTTGTTGCTGGGTATGGAGATACTACATCTGCAATAGATGCTGTTCAGTTTAAAATGAGTAGTGGTGATATAGATTCTGGTACAATAAAATTATATGGAATTAAGGATAGTTAATGGCACTTAATAAATTAAAATTTAATAGTTTAAATGTAACACCATCTGCTAGTAAAGCATTAAAATTTAATAGTAGTGCTAATGGATTTGAGACGGGAGATGCAGGTGGGTCTATGAAATTTATATCTAAACAAACTGCATCATCATCATCTACTATTAACTTTACATCAGGAATTGATAGTACATATAAAGAATATATTTTTGTATTTAACAATATTCATGCGTCAGCAAATGGTTATTTTAGAGTTAATTTTAGAGATGGTAGTTCAGCTTATGACGCAAGTAAAACTACTACTATGATTTATACAATGCACAAAGAAGATGATGGACTTGATAATATAACAGGTCTCGCTGGTAATTCACTTGGTAATTCAACAGCTGTTCAAAGATTAACTGATAATGAAATGGGAACAAACAATGAAGATGCATTATGTGGTTATTTACATCTGTTTAATCCAAGTAGCACAACATTTATAAAACATTTTTTTGGTAGAATACAATGGAAAAGTGGTACTCCATCTTCACATGATGTTTATGTTTCAGGATATTGTAATGTTACTGCCGCAATAGATGGGGCTCAATTTGATATGTCATCAGGAGACATAGATTCAGGAACAATAACCTTGTATGGAATAAATTAATATGATAGATAAAAGAAAAGGAGAACCATGGCCTACATAGGAGCGACCCCCACCGTTGGAAATTTTCAAGTCTGTGATGCGATATCAGTTGTAAACGGACAGGCAGCCTACACTTTACAAGTAGGAGGTGTGAATGTAACACCAGAATCTGCTAACCACATGTTGGTCAGTTTAAATGGTATCCTACAAAAACCAGGATCATCCTTTACTGTATCAGGGTCTACGATGACCTTCGCCTCGAATCTGGCGACGGGGGACTCTATCGACTTCGTTCAAATATTAGGTAATGTACTCGACATAGGCCAGCCGTCTGACGACACAGTAAAAACTGCAAGTATACAAGCTAATGCAGTTACAGGAGCAAAATTAAATACAGACGTAATATCAGCACAAACAGCTTTGACAGATGCTCCTGCTTCTACTGATGAACTTTTAATAAGCGATGGAGGAGTTTTAAAAAGAATAGATGTATCTTTAATAGGTGGAAGTAATACACCAGCTTTTCATGCTTATCTTAATTCTAATCAATCTATATCAAGTGGTACAGAAACAAAAGTTGCTTTAGATGCTGAAGCATTAGATACTGATAGTGCATTTGCATCCAATAAATTTACAGTTCCTAGTGGAGAAGGTGGTAAATATTTTATTCAAGGTGCAGTAACTTTAACAAACAGTTCTGGTGATACTTCAAATCAAGGATTAACTTTTATAAGTTTACACAAAAATGGCACAAGTATTGGTGGAGATGCAAGAATTGATTTTAGAGCTAATAAAGGAAGTGGTGCAACTCTTGTAATTTCTTCAATATTAACTTTATCTGCTACTGATTATATTGAATTATTTGGAAGTGGACAAATAGATGATAACCCGATTTTTCAAGGTGGTTCTGGTGCAGTAGCAAGAACATATTTATTAGGATACAAATTAATAGGAGCATAATGGCAAGTTTATATACAAAAGTTAAATTATATTTAAAAGCAAATTCTAAAACTTGGGATGATACAAAAGTATCTTTACAAAATGTTTTAGATGAAAGAGGAGATTTTATTGCTTCATGGAGTTATGATATTGATCAACCAACTGCTGAACAATTAGCATCATATGAAACAGCGGGTAATACCGAAGAGTCTAATAATAAAGTTAGATCTACTCGTAAAGCTGCTTATGGAGATATAGGGGACCAGCTAGATGAGATTTATAAAGATATAGATGCATGGAAAGTAAGGATTAAAAAAATTAAAGATGATAATCCAAAGGAGTAACACATGTCAATTAATGTGTGCAATAATAACTCTATGTCAGCAATCACGAGTCTACCCAGTGGTGTCGGTGGTGGATCGTTAGTTCTTATCGCTACACAGACTGCTAGTAGTTCATCTACAATAAGTTTTACCTCTGGGATAGACTCAACTTACAAAGAATATATATTTAAGTTTATAGATATTCATCCAGCAACTGATGGTGCAAGTTTTCAATTTAATATGAGTATAGATACTGGTTCTAATTACAATGTAACAAAAACAACTACATATTTTACTGCTTACAATTATGAAAGTGGCGGAACTCCAGCAGTAAGTTATGCAAGTAATGTTGATTTAGCACAAAGCACAGCTTTTCAAAATGTTAATTCAGGTGTAGGTTCTGACAATGACCAATGTGCAGTTGGAACTCTACATTTATTTGATCCGTCAAATACGACATTTGTAAAACATTTTTTAACTTGTGGAAATACCTACGAATCATCAGATTTAAATTCTAATGTATTTGTAGCTGGATATGGAAATACAACATCTGCTGTTGATGCAGTACAATTTAAATTTAGTAGTGGCAACATAGATTCAGGAACAATAAAATTATATGGCGTTAGTTAAATATAACAATAATAGTTTAAGTAGTGTAACAAGTGCTGCTGGTTTTCCTGCTGGTGCTATGACACTTATTAAAACTTTAACAGCAAGTAATAGTAGTGATATTTCATTTGTTAATGGTAGTAGTGACGTAGTGCTAGATTCTACTTATCCTATTTATGTTTTTAAATTTATTAGTGTGCATCCAAGTGCTGATAATGTACATTTTAGAGTTAATTTTAGAGATGGTGGCTCGTCTTATGATGCTACTAAAACTACTAATTACTTTAGAGCATACCATGATGAAGCTGACTCATCCACATCTTTAGCATATTCTGCAGGAAATGATCTTGCTCAAGGAACAGGAGTACAAAATTTAACAGAAGGTCAGGGCAATGGAAATGATGAATCTTTTTCTGGTGAGATGCTTTTTTTTAACCCATCATCAACTACTTTTGTAAAACATTTTATAAGCAGATTACAATCTTATAACCAAGCAGATATAAGTTATGAATCTTATGTTTCTGGATATTGTAATGTTACAGCTGCAATAGATGGTGTTCAATTTACTATGACTTCAGGAGATATAGATGCTGGTACAATAAAACTTTATGGAATTAAGGATAGTTAATGAGCATAGTTAAACTAAATAATAGGGGAGTCAGATCAGTAACCGCATTTGGTAGTCTTAGTAGTGGTTCTATGACCTTTATTAAAAAACTAACAGCTTCTAGCTCTGCAACCTTATCTTTTGTTGATGGTTCATCAGATGTAGTTTTAGATAATACTTACAAAGAATATTTATTTACTTTTAAAGATATACATCCAGCTGATTATTCTGAATTTCAATTTAATTTATCCGCTGATAGTGGATCAAACTATAATGTAACAAAAACTTCTACATTTTTTAGACCAACTCATAGAGAAAATGGTGCAGATGGTAGTATAGCATATGGTACTGGTGGAGATTTAGCACAAGGAACTGGTTTTCAACCTTTAACACAAGCATTAGGTGATACAGCAGTAGATAATGATGCAAGTGCATCAGGATATTTACATTTATTTAATCCAAGTTCTACTACTTTTGTAAAACATTATATTGCTGAAGTTCAACATATGCACAATAATGATTATTCAATGGATGGTTTTGTAGCTGGCTATGCAAATACTACAAGTGCAATAGACGCTGTGCAATTCAAAGCGTCATCAGGCAACATAGATGCTGGAGATATTTGCCTTTACGGAATTAATTAATCATGATAAATAAAAACAAAGGAGAAAACTATGCCAAGATATCATAATATAAATGGTGAGAGAGTGCAGTTTACAGCAGCTGAAGAGGCCGCTAGAGATGCTGAAGAAAAAGCATGGGCAGATGGTGCCCTAGGAAGAGCACAAGACAGACTTAGAAATAGAAGAAATCAACTGTTACGTGAAACTGACTTTTATGCTTTATCTGATGTTACCATGTCAGACGACATGAAAACATATAGACAGGAGTTAAGAGACCTGCCTGCAGGTAAAGACACTGTTGAAAAATGTGATAATGTTACATGGCCTACTAAACCATAGGTAATTTATTATGTTGCAAAAAGTAAAGTTTGCACCAGGATTTAACAAACAAGTTACATCTACAGGTGGTGAAAGCCAATGGGTTGATGGTGACAATGTTCGTTTTAGATATGGCACACCTGAAAAAATTGGTGGTTGGTCACAGTTAGGTTCTGTTCAAATCACAGGTAGAGCCACAGCTATTCATCATTTTGTAAATACATCAGGTATCAAGTATGCTATCCTAGGAACAAACAGAATTTTATATGCATACTCTGGTGGTATCTTTTATGATATACATCCTATCAAAGCGACAACATCATTATCAAATGCTTTTTCTACAACTAACGGATCAAAAACTGTAACGTTAACTTTTGCATCAGCACACAATATAAATAAATTTGATATAATCTTATTAGATACTTTTACATCTATAACTAACTCTGGTTTTGTATCTGGTGATTTTACAGATAAAAAATTTATGGTAACGTCAATACCAACAGATACCACACTTACAATAGAAATGGAATCTAATGAATCTGGATCGGGTGCAACAACATCTGGTGGTATTAGAGTTCAACACTACTATCCTGTTGGACCAGCAGTTGAGGTTGCATCTACAGGTTGGTCTCTTGGATCATGGGGAGGACAACAAGCAGGTCAATTTACATCTACATTATCATCATCAATAAATGCTAGTGTTACAAGTTTAACAATGGCTAGTTCATCTTCTTTTCCATCATCAGGTACAGTATTAATAGATAATGAATTAATTACTTATACAGGTAATGATAATAGTGGAACTTTATCTGGTTTAACTAGAGGGGCATCCGGTACAACAGCAGCAACACATTCATCTGGAGCAACAGTAACTGATGCATCAAACTTTTTTGCATGGAATGCTGCAGCATCAGGAGATATTGTTACAGCACCTGGTTTATGGTCGTTAGATAATTTAGGTAATAAACTTATTGCTACTATTAATGGCGGTGAAAGTTTTGAATGGGATTCTAATCCTACAGGAGCAAACAACACTAGAGCAACTATTATAACAGGTGCACCAACAGCTTCTGCATTTAGTTTAGTATCTACACCAGACCGTCACTTAATATTTTTTGGAACAGAAACAACTATTGGAACTAAATCTACACAAGATCCAATGTTTATAAGATTCTCTTCTCAAGAAGATATTAATACTTACACACCTTCAGCAACCAACACTGCTGGTACACAAAGACTTGCAGATGGATCTAAACTAGTTGGAGCAATCAGAGGTCGTGATGCAATTTACATTTGGACAGACACTGCATTATTTATTATGCGTTTTGTTGGTCCACCATTTACATTTTCATTTCAACAAGTTGGTACAAACTGTGGATTGATTGGACAGAATGCAGCTGTTGAAGTTGATGGTACAGCTTATTGGATGTCAGAAAATGGTTTTTTTAGATATGCTGGTAAACTAGAATCACTACCATGTTTAGTTGAAGATCATGTTTTTGATGATATTAATACAACACCTAAACAACATATTAATGCTGGATTAAACAACTTATTTGGTGAGGTCATGTGGTTTTATCCAAACTCTGGTTCTGGTGTTGTAAATAGAATGGTTGCATATAATTATCTAGACTCAAGTACCGAGCGACCAGTGTGGACTACAGGAACATTAGCAAGAACAGCATGGGAGGACTCTGCTATATTTGGTAAGCCACATGCAGCGGAATACGATGAAAGTGCTGAAACAGCAGATACAGATGTTAATTATGTTCATGGTAATACTGATGGAGCAACAACGTACTATGAACATGAAACAGGTTTAAATCAAGTTAAGTTAGGACAAACCACTGCTATCACAGCAAATATAGAGTCTGGTAGTTTTGATATTGGTCAACAAGGTTTAGCTGGTGATGGTGAGTTTATGATGAAAATAAGAAGAGTGATACCAGACTTTTTATCACAAACAGGTGACGCAAGAGTTACGCTTAATTTAAAAGATTTTCCAAATCAAACAAAAGCCAGTTCTACATTAGGTCCGTTTACAATTACTAGTAGTTCAACTAAAATAGACACTCGTGCTAGAGCTAGAGAAATATCCTTAAAAGTTGAAAATACTAGCACTAGTCAGTTTTGGAAACTAGGAACATTTAGAATAGACTATCAACCGGATGGTAGAAGATAATGCCATTAAATACAAAAGGTAAAAAAATAATGAAGTCTATGAAAAAACAATACGGTAAGAAAAAAGGTGAGCAAGTTTTTTATGCATCACTAAATAAGAAAAAAATTAAAGGAGTTAAAAAACGTGGCTAGAATAGTACAGGCGTTAACACAACCAGATGCAGAGTATGATCAACAAACTCAACAATCTTTTGTTAGAGATGTAGATAGTATTGTACAAAAATTAAATACTACTTATCAACAAGACTTAAAAGATGAATCAGAGGCGGAGGCTTTTTTCTTTGGCTAATTCATTTGTAAATAAAAAAGTAGATTTAACAACTACATCAGCTACGACACTATACACAGTGCCAACAGCAACAACTGCTATTGTAAAATCTATACTAGTATCAGAAGACTCTGGTAATGCAGATACTATAACAGTGACTATTACCGATACTAGTGATAACGTATTTAGCCTTTTTAAAACAAAGTCCATATCTGCTAATGGTACAACAGAATTATTATCAGCCCCTTTAGTATTAGAGGAAAGTGAGATACTAAAAGTGACTGCAGCGACAGCTAATAGACTACATGTGGTCCTTTCGGCCTTACAATCTAAGCCAAGAGAAGTTACAACATAGTCTTGATTTACTTGTGAAAAACAAGTAATAGTATAAATTCAGGTGTAATCCCTGCCTTTTTAAAATAAACAAAATTTAATATATATGATTAACAGAGCAAAAATGCCAAGACAGATGTACGGACTAGGTAGCCTAGTTAAAGATCGTATTAGAAAACTTATACCCAACGAGTTAGCAAGTGTAGCTGTTAAAGCTGCACCTGTTGTTTCAATATTTAATCCTGGTGTAGGAGCTTTGATGAGAGGTATAGGTAGATTCGATCAGAGAGGTAGTATTAGTGATGCACTAAAACAAGGTGTTGGAACTTTTGCATTTGGTGCAGGAGCAAGAGCTTTAGGTGGAGCAGATCCTTTCGGTGGTGGATTAAGAGGTGGTTTTACTTCTCCATTAAGTCCAGAAAGAACTCAAGCTGTTAGAGATTTACCAGGAAGATTATTTGATAAGCAAGTTACAGGCACAACAAAACCAGGTACAAGTGGAGGAACAACTATTGATCGAACTGTTGATACAGGATTAAAAGGACTTGTAAAAAAAACTATTAAAAAACTACCAGATGGAGTTGTAGCACAATTGACAGCTGGCGGTATTACAGCAGGCGCCTCTTTATTAGCGAGTTATTTTCAAGGAGATTTTAGAGAACAAGAACCTGGTGAAACCATGGAAGAGTATTTAGCTGAAAGAAAAAAATATGTAGGAACACAGATGAGAACTTACATGGATAATTATTTTGCAAATGACCCAGAGTATATGAAGTTGGATGATGCAGGTAGAGATGCATTTGTGGCTAGATACAATCTTAATAAGGGTGGTATGCCAACAGGCATCATGAGAACAAATAAAGCTGGGGTTATGGAAAGAGATTACAGAGACAAAGGTGGATTTGTTCCTGTGGGTATAAAAGAAAAAGCAGATGATGTGCCTGCTATGCTATCAAAAAATGAGTTTGTTTTTACAGCAGATGCTGTAAGAGGAGCTGGTAATGGCAGCATTGAAAAGGGAGCACAAAAGATGTATGATACCATGAAACGATTGGAGAAAAGAGTAGTATAATGGACAGACGATATTATCAAACAGGTGGTATAACAGAGACAAGACAATTACCACCAGAGTTTATTGAAGCGGCACAAAAAACATTTTTAGCAGATCTTACAAGACAAGCTGGACTACCAACTGTTACAACTGCAACAACACAACAACCTGGTGAGACTGCAGAACAGTTTGCAGCAAGACAGGCACAGGCACAACAGTTTGGTATTACAAGAGCTGGCATGGCAGAAGTTGCACCAAAAGTTGCAGATGAAACAGCATTACAACAACAGGCT
>VTLG01017358.1_pt1 | contig 10389 bp, 12 predicted proteins | sample 4694571 | NCBI WGS metagenome assembly VTLG01 (sample SAMN12604809, study PRJNA352737) | marine metagenome | biome: ENVO:00000447; feature: ENVO:00000209|ENVO:00000569|ENVO:01000036; material: ENVO:00002151; isolation source: viral sequences binned using virsorter ... | reverse complement strand
TATTCGCGCCTCCGGTGTTAAGGGTCACATTAGTACTAATCCCGATGCCGCCACCGTTACGTTTGATTTAAATGCCGCCACCACTCACGCCGTCACATTGGGTGGCAACAGAACTTTGGCTGTTTCTAACGCAATTGTGGGCGATAAGTTCCTTATTAGGCTACAACAACCTACATCGTCTGCTGGTAAAACAGTTACATGGTTCAGTCACATTAAATGGGCGGGTGGCACAGCGCCCACATTAACTACAACAGCTAGTAAGGCTGACCTTTTAGGTTTTCTGGCTGCTAGTGGCGACGGTTCCGCCATATGGTATGACGGTTTGGTTGTTGGACAAAATATTTAGGAGAAAAAATGGAAGGTTTAATAAAAATAGGAGAGGCTAGTTCTTCTGACCATAGACATATTCAAGACGGAGATGTTATTGTAACTAAGTCGACCGCAGAGACATATTGTTGTCACGCCGAAAGGATTTGCAATCCGCAGAACTTCGGTTTTAATAGTCACGGCTTGAGACCTTTGGGCACTTTGCTTGAAAAATATATGCAGAAGACCAATATGTATAGATTTACGAGATTAAATAGCAACGATGTTGAAAGATATAATTTACTAACTGATGAAGTAGATATTATCAATACCACTCCCAATGCTAAGGGGGAGTGTATGAATGTCGCTTCGCATCTTTCTCGCAGACTTAAGCGTCCTGACCATAAAATATTTGGTAATTCACAGGGTGCAGAGGTGTGGTATGGGAAAAGTGTTGGTGTTATAGACAATGGTATGATACATAATATATGGAATGATATTGAGACTCATACTGATAAATTAAAACAGGATCATGACAAATTTCCTTTAACTCCTATAGAGAGATCTTGGTTTTTACCAATAAGGTGCTGTGGTTATAGAAACGATGAATGCTGTGAGATTTCTGTTGGGACATGTGGACATGTGGCGAGTTATATAACGGATGATAATGACGAGATAATAGCACATCAAGGCTACTCTGTCCCGTACTGGGATTTGGCTTCTGAACTAGGTATTGATGTAGATGAGGTACGTGATAAAAATAAAACAGTAGATGTTCGAGCAGACATTCCCATGGAACAAAGAAACCGTATGGATGATATTTATGTAGATAAAGTGGCTGCTGGAATTATAACATTATAAGGTGAATTATGGCAACTGTAATTACAAGTATTGGTGCAAAATCTGAAACTGATGATCCTGTTAATGGTCAAATGACTATGACTGGGTCTTCTGGGTCTGGTACACCGTGGACAGGTGACCTGAGTGTTAACAGTGCTCCAACGGCAAATGTTGGAGATATGGTTTTTTTTGATAATGTATATTATAACTGTGGATACTCTGGCTGTACTGGTCCTGCCGATATAATATATTTAATTACAGCCGTGGATAGTACTACTCTTACAATTAAATACATAAGCGGTGGCGCGAGTGTCGATCCTATGAGTCTTAAATCTGATTCATATGGATACACTACCGCTCAACCTTATGTTTTAAGATTTTATTCTACAATAAGTACATGGAATGTTGGGTTAGACGATAGTGGGCTCTATACTCTAAACGATATTGCTCAAGGAGAACTGTATAAAGATTCTGATTTTACCCTAAGTTCAACTCAGTGGAATAGTGGGGGTCAAGACACGGGTATTTCAGATGCGAGATTAACGGTTCCCGTTAGTCAGAGACACGACGGCACAGCAGGTTCGGGTGTAAAATTCAAGCTGGCCAGTAGTAGTGTTTGTGGGATGATCTATTTGTATTACGATACAGGAACTGCAAGTAACGATATTCGCAGATTGTGCGAGTGGATTGAGTATGATGGTCAGAGTTATGGTCAACCGGGATGTCAGGCAGTATGTCGATTGGCTGCTGGGGGTAACTATGCTTATTACGGTGAATTTAATCACTGTATACTACACAACTTTGAGCTGGGAGTTACGGGCGGTAGTAGTTATAATTATGCGATAGAGATTAACTCTCAGTATTCTTGCGCTCATAATAATATTATATATGATATAACAACTGAGAGCAGCAGTAGTGCTGCTGGTGTAAAGGCTATCGGAATGGCACAAGACCAGAACAATCAACTTATGTCCAACAATACAATCTATAATATACAAACTGATAGCAGTGGGCAAGACGGTATTGGAATCTCTATGTATGACGATAGCTCGATTAAGTGCATTAACAATATTGTTGTTTCTTGTGCTGATGACTGTTTCAGTAATGCAGACGGAAGTGAAATAGATGGTAATAACAACCTAAGTAGTGACTCAACCGCTCCGGGTTCCAATTCGGTGACAGGGGCATCTGCCGCTGATTTATTTGAAAATCCTACTGTGGGTTCTGAAGATTTACATTTAAAAGATGGAGCAGAAGCCTTAAGAGCTGGAGCCGACTTGGGCACAGGTTATACTATAGGTTCTGATGTTTTTGGAGGCACCACTACTTCAATTACCACTTTAAATATAGATATAGACGGAAGAAACAGAGATAGCGAGGGAGACGACTGGGATATTGGTGCCGATCAGTGTGAGGACTGTAGTGAGGGTGGAGCAGTTACAAATACAGCATTCATGATATTCATGGATATGTAGGATTTTAGATTTTATGTGTATATCATGCCGGAGGATAAATAAATGGCATTTGTAGAACAAGCACACGTTAACGACATAGGCACTGTTTTCCGTGTAACCGTGTATGATATGACATCTACGGGTGGCACCACGGTTGCCGACATTAGTACAGCAACAACAAAACAATTCACATTCAAACGTCCTGATGGAACCACTTTTAATAGGACCGCCGTTTTCACTACAGATGGAACTGATGGACAAATCCAGTACCTTTCTGTTGATGGCGACCTTAATGTTCCCGGCACATGGCATCTACAGGCTTATGTAGTCACCCCTGCCGGAAACTGGAAAACCGACGTTGGCCATTTCCGAGTATATGAAAATTTATAAGTAGGTGAGCTATGCCTTGGAAAATAGATTTAGTTTTAATGTTTAGGTCGCTTATTGGCGATTTAGATAATGCAAAATTTACTGACGAAAGATTAAAGCAAATTTTAGTTTGTGGGGCGTACAACGTACTCAACGATGCCGATTTTAGCGAAACTTACACCGTTGATATTGCTGGCGTCACCATTTCTCCAGATCCAATTTCTGGCAATGATACGGACTTCACTACTCTTACTGTATACAAGTCTGCCTGCATACTATTGGGAAGCGAAGTTAAGACGGAGGCGGCCAACGCTATTTCTATTAAGGACGGCCCTTCAGCAATCGACTTACGAGGGGTAACCCAAAATCTAAATATAATGTACAAAGATTTTTGTGCAAAATATGATGAGCTACTAAAAACTTATCAATACAACAATACGCTGGTTGGTCAAGCTATTCTTGGTCCCTACAGTCCCGGTAGTATGATTCTAGGGTCTAACCAGTTTGATTATCGTGGCAATATGTTCGATTAGGAGAATAAAAAATGGCAATATCGAGAAAAATTATTTCCGGCAATGACCAACCTTCTGGCGGGGAAGGTATTGTGGGAGTTGCGGGAGCTAATGGGTTGGGCGCTTCGGGCACCCTAATGGTTGAGCTTTCTAGCAACAATATCGTTTCCCCGTTTCCCCCTCTAGCCTCATCAAAGATTGACTGGTCTATTGCAACCTGCAACACAAAACTAAATGATAGATTTGACGACACTAATTACTATCATGGTAGTGGCTCTTATGGAGGTCCATCGTAGTGGCAATCAGCATACCGAGTAGCGTTTTCGATACATACAATGAGGCGGTTTTGTTGTTTACAAGAACCGCTACATTAGTGTATCCTGAAAAAAGAGAACAATGTCCAAACTGTTATATGAACACGATGGGCACTCGGAACAGATCTGTAAGTGCATACAAAGCCGGAGGGCCTTATCCTTTTGAGCGAGGAATGCCATGTCCGTATTGCGGCGGTAAAGGTTATAAGGCGGTTGAAACAACAGAAGACATTACATTAAGAATTTATTGGGATAGAAAAGCGTGGGTTAATGTTGGGCCAGCTATAGACATTCCAGATGGTTCGATTCAAACTATAGCCTATATGACAGATCTTCCCAAGATTGAACAGTGTAAATACATGATACCTAATTATGATGGAATAGAAAAATACGACAAGGGTAAATATGAGAAAAGCGGACCCTCTTTTCCACAGGGATTTAAGCAAAACGCTACTAAATATGTGGTAACATTTTGGAATAGAACAGATGGCTAAAACATTAAGTGTTAAAATACTAGAATCCGATAGGGAAATCTTTAGCGAGGTAAATACAGCCCTAGCCAAACAGTTTGACAAAAATATGCGCAAAAATGGTAACAAGATAAAAAATAGAATTCGCCCAATAATCTCCTCGGCTCTATTTAAGAGTCCCGAGATTATGTCGTTGTCTGGTGGAGTTCTTCAGGCTGATTTTGGGTTAACTTTTGATCCCGCTCCAGATATAGTTCAATCTATTGTTTCTACTATAAAGCTTAATACAAGAAATAGCAGAGCTTCGGGTAATGGTATTAATGGTGGATTTACGTTAACCATACAGCCCATAGATTATAGTAATCTTTTTTCTCTTTCTATTGCTGAACAGGTGATAGAGGGTGGATCTATACCTTGGCTAAAATGGTTGCTAACCTTGGGTGATACAATTATAATTGCGGACTTTGGTGTTGAGTATGGGCCATTTGGAAGAACGGGGCAGGCTCATATGACATACGGATCACGACCATTTAAAGTGAATAGTTCATTTTCGGGAACTGCAAATAACAACTTTATAACTAAAGCTGTCAATGCGGCTTCTTCACAAATCAAAGATGCTATAATGGGGGTATTCAAATAATGGCCGGTGGACCCCATACTAAACTAGCACGAATAAATAATGCTCAAGATGCAACATTGTCAAATATTTTGTTAGACAACTTTATCGCCCTATATGATTGGGGTTTTTTAGACAGGGGTCAGTTTTACAATATTGATATTCCCCAGTCTGGAATTTATGGTGGAGATAGACATAAGCTGAGGATGACCTCTGATCCCAACTATTCTGTGGGTCAAGTTTGGGAAGGCTATAGACAAAACTGGGTTTGGGAAACTGGTGTAAGCGCCACTACCGAACAGCCTACTCGTATTTCTGGTGTTTTTGTAGACAATACATTTTATGCCACGGGAAATGTCACTAAGCCATTTTATGTAGACTATCCAAATGGTCGAGTAGTATTTGATACCGCAATTTCCTCAACTAGTGCTGTACAATTAGAATATAGTCATAAGTGGGTACAGGTGACTCCTGCTTATGGTGTTCCGTGGTTTAGGCAAATTCAACAGGGCTCTTTTAGAAATGAGGAGGGTTTTCAGGTTAGTGGATCTGGAAACTGGGTAGAGCTTGGTCAAACAAGAATTCAATTGCCAGCTATCGCGGTAGAGGTGATTCCAGCTAGATCGATGCAGGGTTATCAGCTTGGTGGTGGTCAGTGGGTTAATAATGATATTATATTTTACGTTATGAGTGAAAATCATTGGGAATGTACTAATTTAATGGATAGTATTTTGTATCAAAATGATAGAACTATTCATCTTTTTAATCCCACCGCTGTGGCTCTTTCTGGCGTATTTCCCTTTAATTATAGGAATGAATTAAACGAGAATGCTCTTCCAAGTGGATTATATCCCCATATGATAGATGATTTTATGTATAGAAGGTGCTGGATTAGCGAATCTCGCGGAAATGAAATAACTCAGTTGTCTCCAGAGCTATATATAGGTAGCACTCGATGTTCTACGCAAGTTAAGGCTATTTAGACAGTTTTTTGTGTATATAGTTATGCCTTTACCAGAGGACCAAATCAAGAAATAGGAGAATAATAATGACTAATCAACGTATATTCTACGCTTGCCAAGCGGTAGCTATTACCGGACGTGGCGACGCGCTGGCCGCAGCGGATGTAGTTAAGGGTCTTCAAAGTGTTGGTATGAGTTCGAGCTTTACTCTTGATCAGGTGTTCGAGATGGGGCAATTGGGTATTTATGAAAATATCGAAGAGGTTGCCGACATCGAAGTAACTCTTGAGAAAGTGATTGACGGCAACAAGCTAATTTTTGATCATGCTTCTAACGGTCTCTGTAAGACCTCTCTTGCTGGCTCTTCTAAGAATAGATGTGATGTATATCTCGCGGTGTACGATGACGCTGTCGATAACGTAGCATCAACAACGCCGAAAAATGTATGTATGAACTCTGGTATGTATATAAGTTCTGTTAGTTATAATTACAGCGTTGATGGTAGCGCGACGGAATCTGTTACCTTGGTTGGTAATGATAGATTCTGGAACACTACCCACGGCGAAATCAGCGTTGCTCCCACGGCTAGGTGGGGTAGTTTAGCTACTGGTCTTGATGGTACTGATACACCTCCGTCTGGTGTCGTGCGTCGTACAAATGTGAAATTAGGTTCTGGTGGTGGTAATTCTGTGCTTCCTGCTGAAGTAGATGCTCAGAAGGGTGATGATCCACTTGGTAACAGTTCAAACCGACATATTCAGAGTATTTCTGTTAGTACTGACTTTGGTCAGGAAAACATTCAGGAATTGGGTCGATTTGGTCCGTATCATAGATACGCCACCTTCCCAATTGAAGTTACCTCCGAGTTTGAGGTTATTGCGACCTCTGGTGATTTGGTGAGTGTGTCTGGTAGTACTACCAATCTAGCGCCGCGACAGATTGTTATCAGGGATGATGCTGGTACTATACTTGACCTCGGTACTCAGAATAAGTTGTCATCGGTTAGTTACTCCGGTGGAGATACTGGTGGTGGAAATGCCACGGTTAGTTATTCATACTCTAACTTTAACGTGCTCAAGGTTGATGGTGGTTAGTTTTAAGTATTGAGGAAACAGGATGGATGATGCTTTTTACGAAAAGACTTTATACAGAATATTACAAGGTCGTCTCAGATTGACTCTGGGCGATCTTGTTTTATATGTATACGAGCCCACTCCAGAATTAATAGAGGAGTCCTTTGATATATATGACGAAGCTTACAAGAAGGCTTATTTTCGCGGAGTATATATAAAGAAGGAACTTATAGAAGTTCTAGTTAACAACGATCTATGGTCGCCATTTGACGATAGAGAAGCTGAAAAAATAGACGATCAAATTGAAAATTTAAAAGTTGAGGCTTTCCAATCGTTTTTTAATACCAAAAAACTAAGGGGTATAAAGGCACACATTAGACATATGGAAAGAGGATTGTATAAATATAAGTCAAAGAAGATGGTTCTAGATCACACCTCTTGTGAGGGGGTGGCGTCGTTTTCTAAAGCTGTTTGGCTAATTTCAAAGTCTACCAAGTTTACAGATGGCTCCCATTACGACTGGAAAGATTATCCCATTTCAATAATTATGGATCATTATTCTTCTAACCAGATATCTGTAGAAGCTTTTAGGGCTATTGCTAGAAAAGACCCTTGGAGATCTATGTGGGCTAATGGTAAAAAACACTCTAATTTACTAGGGAAACCAACGTATCAGTTCACTAAAGATCAACTAAGTCTATGTAGTTACTCCTCTATGTATGATAATGTGCATGAAAGTTCTGAATCTCCTCATGAAAAAGTAATTGAGGACGACGATTGCTTAGATGGTTGGTTTATAGCACAGAGAAGAAAATATGAAAAAGATAAGAAGCAGCGGGAAATTGATGACATGATAAGTAATCCAAAAATAGCCAATTCTCAGGAAGTCTTTGTAATGGCTGGAGACGGTAAAGAAGCCGAAGACATATATGGGTTAAATAATCCAGTGGTTCAATCAACAATTAAGAATCGGCAAAATGTAATAAATGATGCTGGCGGAGAACAGGTTAGCTTTACAAAGTTTCACGATGTGCGTCAAGATATAGCTATGCAGTCACATCAGGCAGCGATAAGCAAAATTAAAGGAGGAAGGTAATGGCTGAGGAATATAGTAACTTTTTAAAACAGTCGTTAGATTTGAAGTCGGCTAGAGAAGAGAGAAACAAAGATATCTCTAGAGATAAGCTTTTTAAAGCCGCCAAGAAGAAGATACAGACAACTATGATTGGCTCTCTTTCAACATTAGAAAGTAGCTTTGGTTTTTTGTGGGGTTTTGATATTGCAGAAGAAGATAAAACTCCAGAGCAAAAGAAAATATATGAAATATACGAAGAAGCTAGAGCGCAAATTTTAGATAGGGGGAATACTCAGATAAGGAACTTAGAGGCGGAATTTGTTAATTATGATATAGTTCGCAAAAAGCATTACATTACACTACCAGTTCATACAGGAGATAAAGATGGTGGATAAAAAAGACGAAAAAAAGGAAAGAATCATCGAAGGGCTTGATAACGAGGGGAATACCGTTAAGACTCTTCTCCGTCAACCAACAGCTCAAGACTATCGAGATTCTCAGGTTCAATACAACGAAACCTTTAGACAAGCTTTAGATTCTGGGGCGTTGCTCAGACAAAAGCTTACCGACCATATGCGAGAGCAGGGTATTTGGGATGAAGAAAAACAAAAAGAGAATGATGATTTTATCCAAAAAATCTCAGACAGAGAAGAGGCTCTTAAAGGGGGTGGTATCCGTCTTACCGATGCCAAGGAGGTTGCTCTTGAGCTGCGTACCTTGAGAATGGAGTTTAGAGAGCTTCTGTCTGAAAAGAACGCAATGGATGCTAATTCCGCAGAAGGTCAGGCTGATAATGCTAGATTTTCCGAACTTATTCGGTTATGCCTTTTAGATCCTGCTACAAAAACTCCACGCTTTCCCGATCAGAAAGCTTATGATACTCAGGCTGATGAGCCTTGGGTTGTCGAGGCTGCCAGTGAGCTTGCTGGTATGATTTATGGTCTTGATCCTAATTATGACAAAAACTTAGAAGAGAATAAGTTTCTCAAAGAGTTTAAATTTGTTGATGAGGATTTGAGATTCGTTAATAACGAGGGCCATTTGGTAGATATGGATGGTAGGCTTATTAATGAAGATGGTAGATTTATTGCTTACCGTACAGAAGAGGGTAAGAAAAACAAAAACTCTGAAGAAGTTTACTTTGTTAATCGAGAAGGTGAAGAAGTTGTTTTAGTAGTGGATGATGATGGAGAGGAGGAATGGGTTAAAATATCGCTCAAAGAAAGAAAACCTTTCTTGGATGATGATGATAAGCCTATCGAATCCCCGGTAAATGCAGAAAAAGCTGCCGAGGAGGAAAAAACTTCAGAAAAACCCAAGGCTACTAAACAAAGAAAGACAACTAAAACCACAAAATAGCTCAATATGTGTATTTTGATGTGTGGAAAGTTTCTGGGGGAAGGGTTTTTAAAACAATTCCCCCTTTATCTTTATAGGGTGGAGAAAAGATGGCAGGTTTTAATTTAACCGCTCAATTACAACTACAGGCGCCTAAGAATACATCTAAAGTTGTTGGAGACATAAGAAAGCAGCTTTCGGGCATTACGGCCAATATTAAGGTAAAGGCGGATGTGCGAACTTTAGCTCAAGCCAACAAACATATGCAGAGTATTGGTAAATCTGCTGCTACATCATCTAAGGCTGTTGGTAGTTTAAATCGAAACCTTACTGAGGCTGCTCGTAGGTTTAGTGTTATTACCGTAGCTACTGGTACTATGTTGAGTCTTGCTCGTGCAATCAAAAACTCTGTGGGTGAGGCTATTGCTTTTGAGAGAGAGTTGGTAAAAATTTCTCAGGTCACTGGTAAGACCGTACAGAACTTACAAGGCTTAACTCAGGAAGTTACAAAACTCTCTACGGCGTGGGGAGCCTCATCTAAAGAACTTCTTAACGTGTCAAGAGTTTTGGCTCAGGCTGGATTTTCTGCCGAGAAAACGAGACAAGCTCTGGACATTTTAGCTAAGACAAGTCTCGGAGCTACATTCGACAGTCTCGCAGATACCACCGAAGGTGCAATTGCTGTACTTAGACAGTTTAGAAATGAAGCCAAAGCCGCCGGTGGAGATATTAAATTTCTTGAGCAAACAATGGATGCAATCAACTCCGTGTCTAAAAGTTTTGCTGTTGAATCAGGTGACTTAATTACTGTAATTCGTCGTGTTGGTGGTGTGTTTGAATCTGCTGGAGGTAGCGTTAATGAATTGATAGCGCTATTTACTTCTGTGCGTGCCACTACTCGTGAGTCTGCCGAGACTATCTCTACTGGTTTGAGAACCATCTTTACACGTATTCAACGTACCGATACAGTTGACCAGCTTGCTGCTCTTGGTATTCAGTTGAGAGATGCTCAAGGTCAATTTGTGGGAGCCTTTGAGGCGGTTAACAGATTGTCTCAAGG
>VTLG01003324.1_pt1 | contig 10389 bp, 8 predicted proteins | sample 4694571 | NCBI WGS metagenome assembly VTLG01 (sample SAMN12604809, study PRJNA352737) | marine metagenome | biome: ENVO:00000447; feature: ENVO:00000209|ENVO:00000569|ENVO:01000036; material: ENVO:00002151; isolation source: viral sequences binned using virsorter ... | reverse complement strand
AACAAATGTAAAGGCAGAGATTTTTGCGAAACAGATTCTTGATGATTTTGAGGATGAAGTAGAAGCGCAATTAAATGGTTTTGTCGCTGCTGTTGTTAGTGACTTGACCTCAAGGAAAGTTAGTCCTGTGTTAACTGGTTTCTTTGCTTCTAGCTGGAAGGCAAGTTCTGTTATGCCTGTTGAAGAAGATAATCGTGCAGGGTATTCGCCTTGGTCTTCTCTTAAGGTTAACGGAAATAAATTAGCCCCTGGACAAAAGGCTTATATTAAACAACGTCATCCTGTTCCTAAGACTTTTAAATTAAACAGTAGTGTTTTTATAGGAAATACTGCTAAATATACTCCTCAAGCTTTATTCTCTCCGAAGTCAAAAGTTTTTCCCTATTTAGCAGGTGGTGCAGGTGCATTTAGGGAAGGTTTATCACAAAAAATTGATAGATTTTTTAGAGATCAACGACCTAATATTAGTGTTGGAGGAGATACTATTGGGAAAACTCGCTTAACAGCACAAACTCAATATCAAGACCTATGACATTAGTAAACACTAGAGCTGCTTTTGAAAAGGCTGTTACCGATGCGGTAGTTGACGCTAATCCGAAAGTAAAAATGATATATGACAATGTTCCTTATATTACGCCAAGTAAATCAGTTTCTTATGTTGTTGTGTCTCTGAATTTTGGACAGTCAACTATTCAGAATCAGGGTAGTTCAAGTGATTTTTATTCTGGGTTCCTTCAATGTAGTATTTACGTTCCTAAAAACAAAGGTACTGCTGCATTAGCACGTATTGGAGAGGTCGTTATTGACGGTTTGACTTCTGTTAATGCTGCTGATTACACTGATACTTATAGTTGTCAACCAAGAGTAAGAGATATTGTTGGGCCTGGTGGTGTTGATGATGAAGACCAATCACATTATTTAGGTGTCATCACTTGTCAGTTTTCGGCCAATGCCTAGTATAATATTAGTATAGTAAACATAAATTTATGGCTAAGGCTATTGAACTTCTCCGCAATAATTTTGGAGTAAGTCAACTTTATCAGCACGAAGTATTAAAGAATGGACAGTCAGTACTCACTGTTTACTGGCATCCTTTAACGATTTCAGAAAGAGAAGCTATTAACAAGAAAACTGGTAAAACTGAAGATGCAAATGATTTTGCATTAGCCTTAATGATCGAAAAAGCTTTGGATTCTGAGGGCAAGAGGCTTTTTACTGATGGAGATAAAGCTGCGTTAAGAAGAGAAGTTGAAGCTGCTGTTCTTCAAGAGATACAGTTAGCAATGCTTGAATCTGGTACTGATAAGGAGGTGGAAGAAGCTAAAGCTGAGTTGAAAAGCTAGAGGAGAAGTACGTTTTGTCTATTCGTTAGCGAAAGAATTAGGGAAAACTGTTGTTGAATTAAATAAGACTTTAACTAGAGAAGAGATGATATATTGGGCTGCTTTCTTTTCTATTCAGAACGATGAGATGGAAAGAGATCGTGAAGCAGCACAGATAGGAGCTGCTAGTCGAACACAAACAAGGTAAGCTATATGTAATCGTTTCCTTTTTGTGAGTGGCTAGCGCATATTTAAGGACAATTGAATTTAAGGTTAAAGACCAGGCTTTAAAACAGTCTGTCAATAAGCTTGGGAAGTCTCTAGGGAGTATTGATAAGTCGGTTGATTCTATTAATAAACAATTTGGGAATCTTTCTAAGGCAGTTAAGGTTTTAGGGAAAGAGTTACAGGGAGTTGTTAAAGCTACAAAGGGTTTAAATCAAAATTCTAAGAATGTAGATATTGTCAATCCTAAGAAAATTACAACAAGTCTTTTAAAGCTGAGACAAGTTAAGGCAGTAATTAAGGATTTGCAGAAGACTCAATCTGCATTTGGTGTAGATAGACGATTAACAGATGACTATAACGATGCTGCTTTTGCTTTAAAGAAATTTATACAGGAAGTAGTAAATGGGAAGACTGCTCTTGCAGCTAATGAGCAAGGTTTAAATAGACAAGCTGCTGCATTTGGTAAAGTCGCTGCGGCTTCAAAAATAGCTTCTGTTCAATATCAAAATTCAATTGAGGCTCAGACAAAAGCAGAGCAAAGATTACGTTTGGCGCAATTAGAAAGAATAGGAGTACAAGAACGTTTATTTGCACGACAAGACTTAACACCAGGGAGAGGTTTACCAGCAAAAGATGGAACTGGATTTGTAGGTGCGAAAGGACTCTTGGAGATGGAGTCAGGTATTGTGCAGAGGAATACTATTGCTTCTCTAAGTGCTTATAAACAAGAGCTGCAAAATATAAATAGATTTTTATCTATAGGTAGTGATCAGTATAAGGAGGTTGAAGCTGCTATTGGAAGGATTGATGACATATTAGAAGCTAGAACTATTAAAGAGAAAAAGATAACTGAACAGGCGCAAAAAAGAACAAGAATTTATAAAGAGAATCAGAAAAGTATAAATGAAATGCTTAAGATATCAAGTCAGATGCTACGTTTCTCAGGTCGTGGATTAGGAGAATTATTTGGTGTCTTAGGTGGGAAAAGAGGTAAGTTGCCTCAACTTGTCGCTGGTGATGTTGGATTGGAATCTATTAAACAATTAATTAGATTTATTCCATTTGTAGATAAACAGTTAAAGAATCAAATAAGAACGTGGAGTTCCTGGGGACAAACAGCCTTAAGGGTTATGACAGGAGTGCAGCTCGCTTCTGGTACTTTGTCCACTGTTTTAGGTGGGACTCAATGGGTCGCTTCAGCTATACAAGGATTTATTCAATTTGAAGACGTTGCTTCTCAGACTATTTGGCGTATTGAAGGTCAGATGACAAGAGCGTTTTCTAGTTTCGGGAGATTAGCAAGAGAATTACCTCAATTAGCAAGTGCAGCGGCAATGGTAATGCCCCAAGCTTTTGGGGGGATGGGTTTTGGTGGATCTGTTATGGACTGGATGGGTGAGGGCAGTGCTAGTCAGAAAGCTTGGCAAGGTATGAAAGGTGTGGCGGGATTCAGGGGTGAGTCAAGAAGATTTAATAGACAAGGGCCAACTGAGTTACAAAAGGATGAGAAAAGACTTGAACGGTTAAATCAACTTTTAAGTCAGAGAAATAGATCTGCTAGTGATTATGCACAGATTTTACAAAAAGCAGTTGTTGTAGAACAAAGGATTTCTCAAGAGACGAAATTACAAGCTGTTATGCGTCAACAAGCGAGTGGAGCTATTGCAAGAGATATGAGGAAGAGAGACATTGCATTAAAGAAAGAAATAAGAGATAAGAGAACGGCTAGGAGACAGGCTTTCCAAGATCGTGCGGAAGCTTTTGAGATGGAACAGGCTGAGATGAGGGGAAGAATGTTTATGGGTACTGAGACACAAGCATTAATGGCTCCTGGTAGACAAGGAAGAGTCAGGAGAGATGTTTGGGCAAGATATCAAAGAAGACTTGCTAGTAGAAGGCAAAGAAGATCAATGATGAACGAGAATTTAATGTTAGGTGCTGGTTTCCCAATGTTATTTGGTGGTGGAGTTGGTTCTGTTGCTGGTGGTATTGCTGGTGCTGCGAGTAATAGAGGTGGAAGAGGATTTGGAGCGCAAATCTTATTTAGTGCTTTAGGTCAGCAGATTGATGCTTTTGTTGTTAAGACGAAAGAGCTAGGAGATGCTCTTAAGAAACCAACAGAAAATCTCCAGGCATTACGTGATGCGGCAGGTATTGCTGGTACTGATTTAGATAAAACAACTAAGAAATTAGAAGCTTTAGGATTAAAGGCTAGTGCTGCGAGATTGCTGACTGCTCAAATTGGTGATTTTGCTGATGTAAAAGCTCTAAGAGGTCTGTCAGAAGCTTGGCAAGAGTTAAGCAATGTATTCAGCAAGTTAACCATTCAAACTATGAGTTTAATAGCTGGACCTATCTCAAAGTTTATGAATATGATGTCAAGAGCGTTAGAAGGAACAGTTAATGCGACAGATGTAAAAGCTGTATTTGAGTCATTAGAAGGTGCGGATCGAGAGAGATTCCAAAAAAGGATTGGTGAATTAATGCCTGAAAGTAAGGCTGGAGCAAGTGGTTTTGGAAATGCAGATTGGTTTGATCCTTTCAGGAAAGGTAATTATGGAAGAGCTGTCGGAATGGGTATTCCTCAAAGTGTTTGGGATCAGCTTAAGGCTGAATTTGATCCAAAGAGTGCGCCAGCTTTATCAAAAGGTATAGATCAGAGAGTATCTCAAATACAAATGGCAGATATTAAAGATCTACAGGCTAAGACGGAACTAGAGAAGAAGAGATTAACTCTGAAAGAAGGTCAATTTGATATTCAATCGAAACAAATAGAAATTGCAAGACAGGATCTTGAAATCCAATGGAAGTTAGATGAGTTATTGCAAGCGTGGATATTAGCGCAGGAGACAGGAAACGAGGAAGAACTAGAAGGTTTAGAATTGAAGATTAAAAAATTAGCAGCACAGAGAGATTTGAATCAAGCTGAGTTAGATAATATGGAGAATTTAAATAAGATTAATGATAAATATAGACAAATAGGGCAGACAATTAAAGATGGAATAGTTGATGCGATTGAATCTGCTGTAGAAGGAACGAAGACATTAGGTGAAGTTGCATCTCAAGTTCTTAAGCAAATAGCAAAACAAATATTGACCAGTGGAGTTAATAGTTTCTTTAATACTTTAGGTAATAAGAATCAAGGTAATTGGTTGGGTTCACTATTTGGTGGACAGAGAGCAAAAGGTGGTCCAGTCACAGGAGGTACTTCTTATCTTGTAGGAGAGAAAGGACCAGAATTATTTACACCAAAATCCAGTGGTCATATAACAGCTAATGATGGTCTAGGTGGAAGTGTTATTAATGTTAGTGTTGATGCAAATGGTTCATCTGCTGAAGGTGATGCTGATAAAGGCAGGGAATTAGGCAGAATGTTAGGAGCTGCAATACAAGCAGAACTACTTAAGCAACAAAGACCTGGAGGAATCCTTTCTCGCTAATGGCTACTTTCCCAAGTGTTACTCACGGCTATCAAGCAACAAAAACAAGCGCACCAAAGATTCGTGTCGCAGCGTTTAATGATGGCTATCAACAAAGGATCAAGTTTGGACAGAATACCGACCCAAAAGCATGGAATCTAAGATGGAATAATATTTCAGAAACAGATGCAGATACGATAGAGACTTTTCTTGAAGCTAGGGCTGATGATGGAGCGTCTTTTGATTGGACTCCACCTGATACATCAACTGCTTACAAGTGGATTTGTTTATCATGGAATAAGACAATTCCTTATGTAAATAGAGCAACAATTTCTGCAAGTTTCCAACAAGTATTTGAGCCATAAATGCCAGTTCCTATATCTGAGCTACAGAAGGCAAATCCGAGCAACATTATTGAGTTGTTTGAGCTTGAGCTGAATACAGCGCAGCATGGAGCAACGACTGTTTATCGTTGGCATGATGGAGTTAATGAATTTAATAATCAAACGTTAGTTTTTGGTGGAAATGAATATACAAGGATGCCTATTCAATGTGAAGGATTTGCTTATGACGGGAAGCAATTACCAAGACCAACGTTAGCTATATCTAATATTTTAGGTACGATAACAACTCTTTTACTGACACTCCCTCAAGGATTAGAAGGAGCAAAAGTCACACGTATCAGGACACTTGAAAGATATATTGATAATGATAACTTTGGCCCTGATTTTATTACTACAGAAGTTAGTACAACAGATGCATATATTCTCACAGAAGATGATTCTTATATTTATCAGGAAGAAAAGCCAAACCCACATGGTACACCAGACAGTTCTCAAAAATTCCCTTTAGAGATATTTTTTATTGATAGAAAGAAAACAGAGAATAGAGAAAATGTTATTTTTGAATTGGTAGCAAGTTTTGATCTTCAAGGGGTTAAAGTTCCCAAAAGGCAGGTATTACCTGCTGATTTCCCTGGCGTTGGATCGTTCTATTCATGACCTGGAAAAACGAAGCTTTAAAGCACGCAAAAGAAGCTGATCCTAAAGAAGCTTGTGGTTTATTAGTGATTGTAAAAGGGAAAGAAAAATATTGGCCTTGTAAAAATTTAGCTGTAAAACCAGAAGATCAATTTATTTTAGATCCTTTAGATTATGCAGAAGCAGAAGATACAGGAGAAGTGATTGCGATTATCCATAGCCATCCAGTAACAAGTCCAGAACCTTCAGAAGCAGATAAGGTCGCCTGTGAGAAAACAGGTTTGAAATGGTATATTATTCAACCTAATTTAGAAGTATGGTTTGATTTTGAACCATGTGGATATAAAGCCCCTCTTATAGGAAGGCAATGGGTATGGGGCGTTCAAGATTGCTGGTCACTTTGTCGAGATTATTATCAACAGGAATTAGGAATTGAATTGATCGATTGGGATAGACCAAACGATCCAGATGAATTTATAAAAAATCCTACATTTAATGCATGTTTTGAAGCAACAGGATTCAGAGAATTAGAGCCAGAAGAAGAATTAAAGAAAGGTGATTTATTATTAATGAGTATTCATAGTATTGGTTTAAATCATATTGGTATTTTCCTTGGAGAGAATGTTTTGCTTCATCACCTTGAGAAAAGATTGAGCAGTCGTGACTTATTAGACGAGTGGCTATTAAAATGTATTGGTAGGAGGATTCGTTATGTTACGTAAGATCAGACTATACGGAGAACTTGCAAAAGTTGTAGGGGAAAGAGTTCTTTATGCAGATGTACGTTCTGCTGCTCAAACTGCAAGTTTTTTAATTGCAAATTGGCCTGAATTACAGAAACATATAGCTGATCGTTCTTATAAGATTACTGTTGATGAATGGGAATTGGATGAGACAGAATTAAATCATCCGATTGGGAGCAGTGATATTAAGATTATTCCTGTCATTGGTGGAGCAGGAGGAAATACAGGAAGAATTATCTTAGGGATAGCAATAATTGGTGCAGTAGTCGTTACAGGTGGAGCTGCTGGTGTCGCTTTTGGAGCAGGCGGTGCTTTAGGTTTTGGGGCAGGAGCAGGTGGTGCAGCAGTAACAATGGGAGCCTCAGCACTTGCAATGGCAGGAAATATTGGTATTTATATGGTTTTAACTGGGATAGCAAATGCATTAACGCCTGTTCAGGATGTAGAGGAAGTAGGGCAAGACCCAAGGCGTTCATTTAGTTTCAGTGGTATTCAAAATACATCTAGAGCAGGAGTTGCAGTACCCGTAATATATGGACAAGTCTTAACTGGCTCAGTGGTTATTTCCGCTGGTATTGACACAGTACAGGTGGAAGCATGACAAAAATTATCGGTTCTGGTGGTGGTGGTAAAGGTGGTGGCGGAGGGAATAAGACCCCTTACGAAGCCAAAGACAATCTCGATTCAAAACAATTTGCGAAAGTATTAGATCTTATTGGAGAAGGTGAAATTCATGGATTAGTTGATGGAGCGAAATCAATCTTTTTAAATAACACTCCTCTTCAAGATTCAAATGGTAGTTATAACTTTAAAGATGTTAGTTACGAAGTAAGAACGGGAACGTCTAATCAGACTTATATACCTTTAACAACTGATGTAGAAGCAACTAAACCGACAAGCCTTACTACGATTGTTAAAGCAACTCCAGGGGTTGTTCAGATAACTGATAGTGATGTTGATGCAGTCAAGGTAACGATCTCTGTTCCTGCTTTACAAAGAGTTACAGACGAAGGTGATATTTATGGAACATCTATTGAATTAAAAATTGAAGTTCAATATCAAGGAGGTAGTTATTCAACTGTAGTAGATGGAAATAATGGAACAATATCTGGTAGGACGGCTGATTTATATCAAAGAGATTATCTAATTAAACTTTCTGGAAATTTCCCAGTCAATATAAGGGTTACAAGATTAACAGATGACAGTGGTAGTTCAAAGTTAACAAATGCTTTTAGCTGGAATACTTATACAGAAATTAAATATGAGAAGTTAACTTATAGTAATACCGCATTAATTGGCCTTCGAGTTGATGCAGAACAGTTCACAGCTATACCATCTAGAAAATATTTAGTAAAAGGAATTAAGGTGAAAATTCCTCATAATGCTACCGTAAGATCTGATGGAAGTTTATCTTATAGTGGCACGTTTAATGGAACATTGGGTGCAGCACAATACACAAATGATCCTGCTTGGTGTTTATTTGACTTACTCACTTCCTCTAGGTACGGAACTGGAGATCATTTGGTAGAAGCGGATTTAGACAAGTTTTCTTTTTACTCAGCATCAAAATATTGCAGTGATTTAATCGACGATGGAACAGGTACAGGTAATACTGAGCCACGTTTTTCTTGCAATGTAAGTATTCAAAACAGGCAAGAAGCTTATAACGTTATCAATCAATTATGCTCTGTAATGAGGTCAATGCCTTATTACAGTGCAGGAAGTTTAACTCTTACTCAAGATAGTCCTGCTGATGCAAGTTATTTGTTTACTTTGGCGAATGTTTTAGAGCCTGGGTTTGTTTATTCAAGTACAAGTCAAAGAGTACGTCCTACTGTTTGCGTTGCTAAGTATTTAGATTTAGAGACAAGAGATATTAATTATGAAGAGGTAATTGATACAGCAAGTCAAGCAAGATATGGAACAGTTGTTAAAAATATTGATGCATTTGCCTGTACTTCTAGAGGGCAAGCAAATCGTTTGGCGAAATGGTTACTTTATATGGAAAATGTAGAAAGAGAATTAATAACTTTTTCTACAAGTATTGATGCTGGAGTAACAGTTAGGCCAGGACAAATCATTGAAGTTGCTGATCCTGTAAAAAGTGGAGTAAGAAGAGGTGGCCGAATAAAAGCTGCGACAACAACTATAATTACTCCAGATGATATCTCAGGCATTACGCATGTAACTGGAGCGACTTTATCTGTATTGATGCCAGATAATACAATTGAAACTAAGACAGTGACAGGGTTAGGCGGAAATGTATTTAACTTAAATTCTGCGTTATCTACGACTCCTAATGTAAATAGTGTTTGGGTTTACCAGACAATGAGTATTCAAACTTCCACATGGAGAGTTTTAAATATAGAAGAACAAGATAGAACAAATTATGTTATTAATGCTGTTCAATATAACTCTGGTAAGTATGCACATATTGAAGATAATATTGCATTAGTTCAGAGAGATATTACTGATTTAAATTTACCTCCTGCTGCGCCTACTGATCTTGTTGCTGAAGAAGTCATTTATGAGAATACAGGTATTGCCAGAGTAAAAATCATATTAAGCTGGACTTCTGGCTTGAAGAGTCAAAATGTCACAGTAGAACCTACGGATAATGCTGTTGTACGTTGGCGGTACAAAACAGGAAATACCAATTGGATAACAAGGACAATTGAGGGGAGTAAAGGTTATGAGATTTTAGATACTGTTGCTGGTAACTATGAGATTGAAGTTTATAGCTTGAGTGCTTCTGGTCTGAGGTCAACAACAGCGGCTACCTTGAATCCTTTTGTTGCCAAAGGAAAAACTGATGAGCCAGCTAATGTCACTGGTGTTTCTTTATTGCCGATTGACCAGTCAAGTGCAATGTTGAGTTGGACCCGTGCCACGGAACTTGACGTTTTACTTGGGGGAGCAGTCTTAATAAGACATTCAGTATTAACAACAGGAGCGCAGTGGCATAACAGTCAACAGATTATTGCCAATGCAACAGGATCTCAAACACAAAAACTTGTACCGCTACTTCCTGGCACGTACTTATTAAAGTTTCAAGATGATGGGGGTAGAGAGTCACCTGCACCAGGATCTTCTGATTCTGATTGGAATAATACAAGAGTTATTACAACAGCAGTTGCTCCTACAGAACGTTTAAGAGTTTCTACTGTTGATGAACATACGGGTAATTTTCAAGGATCAAAAACAAATACGGTTTACAACTCTGCAACAGACGCATTGGAATTAACTATTACCAATAATGCAACAGCAGCTAGTGGAGAATATGCTTTTAATACAACTGTTGATTTATCACAAGTTTATGATGTCAATCTTCAGAGAAACATCAAATCAAATAGTTATTTTTTAAATAGTTTATGGGATGCAAGAACAACTTTAGTTGATTCATGGGGTGACATAGATTCTGTTGGTTCTGGTGCATCTCAGGCGACTAAATGTAATTGTTCAACTCATGTAAGTACAACAGAAGATGATCCTGCCAGTGGTGGAGCGACATGGACTTCTTACCAAGAATTTAGTAATGTTTTAGTTCGTGGAAGAGGATTTAGATTTAAGGCAGAGTTGACAAGTACAGATACAAACCAGAATATTTCTGTTCTTGAATTAGGTGCATTTTTAGACTTACAAGGAAGAGTTGAATCAATATCTACTCCTGTCACAACAGGTTCTTCTGCTTATACAG
>VTLG01012084.1_pt1 | contig 10390 bp, 17 predicted proteins | sample 4694571 | NCBI WGS metagenome assembly VTLG01 (sample SAMN12604809, study PRJNA352737) | marine metagenome | biome: ENVO:00000447; feature: ENVO:00000209|ENVO:00000569|ENVO:01000036; material: ENVO:00002151; isolation source: viral sequences binned using virsorter ... | reverse complement strand
TCCTAAGATTTTCAAATAACCTTTTAAAATATCAGTTGCACCACCAACAGCAAGTTTGATATTGTTCCATTGTTCACGAAAACCGAAAGCCAAAACATCAATAACAAATCCCAATCCCTCGATTGCTAATGTCAAACCCTGAATCACTTTTCTTTGTAAGAAATTTATCGGCCCCTCTCCATCTTCAAAACCTAACAATAAGCCCTCCCAAGCTGAGCCAAGCTTTGTCATGTCTCCCTCTAAATTGTCAAGTCTGACCTCTGCCATTTCTCCTGCAGCTCCCTCTGCTCCCTCAAACTTTTCTGTTAATCGATCTAATTCCTCATTGCCGACTTTTGCTAAATTCAATAAAGCACGTCCTCCATTGATTCCAACTAATTCGATTGCTGTATTCAACTTATTTGAAGAGCCATTGACTTGATCCATAGCCTCCTCCAAAGTCAATCCCTTTTTTGACAACTCAATAAAGGTTTTTGATAGCCCTGTTCCTGCCATACTTCCTGCAAGTCCTGTATTTGCTAAGCCACCAAGTAAAGCTGTTGTTCTTTCAACACTCACTCCAACTGCTGATGCAGTAGGTGCAACTAACTTTAAACTCTCTCTCAACTTATCAAAGTCCAAAGCTGTTGTTGAGGTACTTTTAGCAAAGACATCAACCAACCTCTGAGTGTCCTCAGTTTCTAATCCAAATGCACGAACTGTTGATCCTGCAAAAGCGGCGGCTTCACTCAATCCGATCTCCAATGAAGCAGCCAAATCCAAAATAGCAGGAGTTGAATTTTCAATGTCTTGTAGTGAAAATCCTAACTTTGCTAATTCTGTTTGTAAACCTAAAACTTGCTTTGCTGTAAAAGCTGTTGTTGATCCTAATTCCTTAGCCTGATTAGTAACTCTTTCCAACTCATCAGCTGTCTTGCCTGTAACTGCCCTTAAAGTAGAAACACCTTTCCCAAAATCAGCACCTGCCTTAGCGGCTTTAGCCATAACACCAACCAAAGCACCAACTGCCACAACAATTGCTCCGACTCCTGTCGAAATAAGTGCAATTTTGAAAGCATTAAGTGCAGGGATTGCTGACAATACACCTGCTTTTATTGCACCAAAAGCACCTGCCAATCCTTTGCTTGTCGTCTTTGCAGATTTACCTGTCTTTTCTAAACCTTTGTCAAGCTTTGCTACGCTTTGTTGCGCCTTGCCTGTTTCAATTTTTATGACTATTGTTTCTTGCGCCATGATATTTCTCTTTTAGCTTGTTTAAAGCCCTCTTTTAATGTTTGGGGTAATTTATATTTTCCTTGTGCGATTCTGATACTCTCTGTCTCGCCATCTAAGTAGGGTAGTAATTTTATTATTTCATTTATCATCAGTATATGTTTTCTGTATAATTAAACAACTCCAACTTGCTTTCATTATTTTTGAGATTAGTTGTTATGCTGTTTATTATGTAAAATTTATTTCCAATTTGCAACTTGTCTGCGAGTGAGTAATTCAATAAAAATTCAGGAGGCAAAAATGCTGTAACTTTGACTGCTCTTCTTTTCTGACTGAAAACCTCCTTAATGTATTTTAAATAATACTCATTAAACAAACTTCTGTCTTTTGTAATTCCTGTCCACTCATCAACCTCTGCTCCAAAATTTATTGTCTCTTGTTGTAAACTATTAGCGGCTCGATTGTATTGAGTTAGAACTTGTGCATTGTTTGAATCAACCCCTGAATAAAAACTTAATCTTTTTTGACTCCCTGTTTGTGTCTGCCTCCTCAAAAATAAAAGTGGTTTAGTAAGTGTAGGGTTTTGATCCTTATCAACACTCCATCCGACTGCTATATTTGTTTGAGTACTTCCATCCGAAAGCCTTTCGTAAAGCATTTTTTCAAACGGTAAAGTGATTACATATTTATTGCCTCGATCTGTTGAAGCAATGTCAGGTTCCTGAGTACAATTTTCTAAGAAACCAAACTTGCTGTTGTTGATCTCGTTGAAATTATGAGCCAAAAATGTTTTGGGTTCTTGCCATCTCAAAGCAACCTCCTGATATGGTATAGCGTAATCAATATCTGATTTGTTTTTATCTACATATTTAGTTATGTCTCTACATATCCCCTGCTCCATAAATTTGTCCAAAGTCATAACCTTGACCTTGCCATCATCCTGAACAAAAGCTGTTAGATTAAACATTTTAAACATCCCTGTCAAAAAATCCAAAACCTTTATATTAGGCATTTGATCTGACATGATAATTCTTGACACCCCTGTTGTTGGTTGTATGTCTCTGAATTGTTGTTCAAAAACTAAATTAGTAGTGCCAAAAAAAGTGTTTGTTGTTCTATGACCTTTCAATCTTAAATCTGCTGAGTAAGTAAAATTTGGATCACTTGTTTCAATAACCCACCGAAATGAATTTCTCCCTTGTTGAAAAATAAAAGATTGGAGTGTGCCTGATCCTGTTTGATTTTGAATTGAATTTTGGATTGATGTTGTGCCTGTGACATTTTCGCAAATGATATTAAATGGCTGACTGCTTGAAGTTGTAATCGTTAAATTGTAACTATAACTTTCACTTTGCATTGAGTAATTTGGATAGCCCAATCCATTATTGTAAAACCAACTTTGACAACTCCAAATCCCATTCACAATCTCTGAGTTTGCACAAGGCAAAGGCAACTGCCCTCCCAAAACAGCACTTGAATTTAAGTAACAAGTCGCATCCTGATTTATATTAAATAATGACCAAGTATTTATGTCCCCTGTAACAAACCCTATCCCTGTTATTGGTATTCTTATTTCACTTCCTCCTGTATAGCTACTTTGAAGATCGCCCTTTTGTCTTGCAATCCACAAGTATAGCTTATCGAAAATATCATTTTGAGAAGTATTGAAAAAAGAATCTGTGTCTGTTTTATTAAATTGTAAATCAGTAAAATTCTCAATCTCCTCAATGACTTTTGAAACCCTGATTGCAGGTTTTAAATCTGTATATCTTACTCCCTGATTGTTAGCAGATCCGCTCCCTGCATAGCATAGATTTCGACTCCCTGCAGATGTGTTTGAACTATCGTAATAAAATCTTTCGGTATGAGATATCAAAGGGTAAATGATATTGTTTTGAATAAGATTTTGCTTTAATCCCTGCATCACATTAGCCCTGTTGTAATCATGATTAAAAGTAGTAACTGTTTCAAAAACATTTTGAAGCGAAATCTCTTTTAATTTTTTTTTGAGATCAACGGTTTCTCCAAAAAATGTTGCCTTGTAAGCATAGGGTTTATTGTTAGTCATTTTGACTCCGTCCAAAGCCAAAAATCCTTTTCTGAATTGTTGTTGATTTAATAAAATGACCGCAGGAAGTTTATCATTAGCATTGAATCCATCTGCAATTCCATCATCATAAAAATGTTTGAAAATACGATTGTTTATTTTTGATGCAGGCATAGTAAATGACTTTGAAAAATCAGTAAAGATTGATCCAATATCTTTCACATTTTGAATTGTCTGTGTAAGAGTAATGCTCTCATCTTTGAAAAGCTCCACTCTCTGACCATCAACAAAAAGCTGTATTATCTGCATTTATCTTACATTTTGAATTGTGTCAAAAGCATATTCAAACTCAAATGAGTATTGAATTAATTTATCATTGACTCCTGTTTTAAATTGCTGACTTGTTGTTCTGATGATTACAGGTATAACACTCAAATCCTCAAATTCCAACCAAACGCTTTCAGATAAAAGTAATTGCTTGATTGGATCATTCATGCACTCCTTGAGAAATCCTGTATTGCAAATTATTCTTTCATTAGCCAAAACATCAAATCTCTGTCGAGTATGGGAGTTTGTATCATAACTTGGGATTGTTGTTGTGTAATCTAAAGTATTAACTTTAAACTCTTGATCCCTCACTTGTATAGATTGTGTACTTTTTTTATCAACCCAAACATCCTGCAAAGCACCATATTTATTGTAAAATACAACTCTTATTTTTTCAAACTTTCCACATTGTAATTTGTTTAGAGTTAGAACTGTTGTTTGACTTGATCCAACATTGCTTTGTATTGTGATTGTATCTCCATCTCCAAATTGTCCTGCACCCAAAATTAAGTATTGTATTTTATCATTTGAATTATCGCTATCAGTAATAACTTGACTCACTGCTGTGCCATCCCAATTCACATCGGCAGCTGTCCAATAGTAATCTGTTTCATTCCAATATCCTGCTCCTCCAACATAACTTGCTGTGCCTTGTGGTTCTGAAAATAAAGGGATTCTGATATCTCTTCCTGTTGTAAAATAAATACAATGATTGTCTTGTAAAACCTGAGGTGTATAGGGCTGTGTAGGGTTTTGAGGTTGATTGAATCTGCGTGGGTTTGATCCCTCATCAAAATATCCAAAACCATCAAAAGCCAAAAAATCCCTATCATCCTGAACTGTGAAAGTGCCATTGTCTGTTTCTGTGATGATTGAATCTAATTCAACCCAAACTGCATCTATTGCAGATGTATAGTATTTTGTATATAACTCATCACGAATAAACTCAGCTATGTCAATAACAATGAAAGGTGTATCACTTGTTATGACTTGTCTTTCAATAAAGAAATCCGATGTTGTTGGTTTGTCTGTAGTAAAGACGCCACTATAAATAAAAACATTTACTTGTACGCTTACCAAAGTCCTACTTGACTGACTTGCCTCATATTTTACAAAGTATGGACTTCTTGCATTTATGATTGTGCTCATTTGTTATCTCCTTTTTTATTCTTATATTTTTCTTTAATCATGAAAACTAAATCTTTAACAAAGCTTTGAGTCACCTCTTCAGGCAAACGAGCAAAAGCTCTGTTGTAAGGGTTTGAAAAAAAATAAGTGGGTTTTATCCCTTGAGCATAAATAAACTTGCTTAAAACGAATCCTATTGCCTTGTAGTTGCCTCTTGCAAACCTCCCCTTTTCGTCTCTCAACCTAAAATTTTTTCTTTTTGCCCATTCCGACAAAGGTTTCATCGGTGGGTATTTACTTTTAAAACTGAATCTGCTTAAAGGTGCTTTTTGAACTCCTGTTCTTTTTTTTCCATTAGCAGTCCATCTGTCAATGATTGATGGGTCTGCTCCTCTGACTCCTTGATCAACAAATGCTCCATATTTTCCCAAATTGAAAACAACAGAAAATCCACTCTTGCCCTCAACTATTGAATAGCTTAATGCAGTATAGAGTAAACCCTGATCAATTTTTTTTCTCCTTGTTAGGTTACCTCTTGATTTAGCTATGACATTTTTGCCAAATGCTTCAATCACTTGTTTTGTTTCTTTTAGGTATTGCATCGATCAATGTTATTTCTTGTTTCTACATTAAATGTAAAACTCCATCCTGCCAATAAATTTTCAAATCGATCTTTGAATGGCTCTGCTTGTACTGATTCTCTGACTATCCTTGTATTGCCATCATTCTTTGAGCCACTATTAAAAACGTCTGTAACGTGATTCCCTGAATTTAACATTGAATTGAAAATCCAATTTTCATTGTCATTTGCATAAATCTCTGACTCTGTTATATCAACCCCTGACTCCTTGCCCTCTGTAACCATATCCATAAAAAGAATTGTAACATTGTAAGTTATTATTGTGCTACTAAATTGAGCATTGTTTACAATGATATGAGCCAAAGGAAAAATGCTTTGCTTATCCAAATCAACTTCACTTATGTCTCCCTGTGAAACTGTATTGATAAGCTTATTGTCCAAGCAACTATCTCTCAAAATTTCGATTAGTTGTAAAAAACTTTTTGATCCTTGATTTTGATTTACTGCCATTTAAAATTTGTTTTTAATTTCTTTGCCCTCGATTGATTCCTTTTCTTTTATGAATGCCAACATTGTAAAACAAAAATTTACATTTAATTTAGTGACCTCTTCAATTCTCGTAATGTCTCCCTGACTGAGTGCAAAGAGCGATTGATACCATCCCCATTTGTTTGCAAATCCGCTTTGAGCACTTGTTGTACTTCCCTCTGTTTGCCCTTGTCCAAATAAGTCATCATAACGGTCGAGCAATCGATCCCTAAATTGTAAAAAAAAACTATTGAAGATACAACAGCATCCAAAGGCATTTGCTTCATAATCTCATGAAACTCTTCGCCCTGATAATCATAGAGCAGATATTTTTCTTTCAATTTCTGTTTTATTGGGCGATATAAAACTGCCATAGCTTTGTGTACTTCCTGAATATCTCCCAAATGATTGTCGATGTCAATATACTCTCCAAAAGTTAAATCCTCTAAGTTAGGTACAAATCCGAACTCACTCTCTCCCATTTTAAATGTTCTCACAAGTGGAGGTGTTTGTTGAATGATATCATAAATTTTAGTAGCAATCCTTTCAAAATCGACTAACTTCATATTGTTAGCTACATCATAAGAAACATTGCAAAAAATTTCTATCAATTTACAAGTGATAAATCTTTCGGACTCTTTAACATCCTCATTTGCTTTGATGATCCTTTCGTATTTTTGATATTGCTCCAAACTTATATCACTCAAAGAATCAGGTACGTTGATTTTTATTTCCATAATTATATAACGCTTTTTTAAAAATTATTTGTAAATCTAAGTAATAAAAAAAAGAGGCACAAAACTGCACCTCCTTTTAACCATAATAAAAAAAACAATTTACTTGCTAATAAATTTAGCGAGTTCTTTATACTTCTTTTGAAAGATTTTTTTTTCACAAGCAACCTCATCAAAAGTAAGTTCCACAATGTTTGGCAAATCTCTCATCAAATTGTAAGCATTGAAAGTCAAATGCCTACCATCTTCCAACTCAAAACAAACCTCTCCATTTTTGCCTCCCCACATTGAGATTGTATTGTCGATGTATATGTCTTCTATGATATCTCTCTCCTCCATTTTTTAAATTTAGTTATTAATAAATAAATAAAGATCAAAAGAATTAAAGTTGGAGGATGCTGAACATCTCCACAAATTCCAAACAAATGTTTTAATGACTCAATCATCTGATATTGTTTATTGTTGATCTTATTTCCATAGCTTTATTGTCATAAGCTTTGTAAGCCTCACTTGATTCTCTTGTCATTCCGTTTTGATCAAAAACTCTGATCATCCCCTCAAAGAATTTCAGCTCTTTTTTTAGATCGTCTAATTGTGTTCTCATTTTTTTTGTAGATTATATATTTATGTTTTTTTAACAATTTGATTGCCTTGTCAATTTTCTTTAACTCTTGTCTGCAAGCATAGAAAATTTCGTTTTCAATTACGCTCATATATCGAAAATTTTAAATTTGTTTGCAACCTCTCGAATCTCTGCCTTATCATTCTGATCAAGTCCCTCTGTTTGACTCGCATACATCCTTAGAACATAATGAACAAAGGTGCAGTCATTATCTGTTAGCTTTATATTTCTCATTTGATTAGATTTAAGCCTAACTCATTAGCAACATAATTGATATGCTTTTGAGTAGTCATTGACCAATATCCGAGTTGGTTTAAGTTACATCCATCAATAGTAGCTACGTGTGTTCTGTAACTCCAAACTTGATCTCCCTCTATTCGTAAATTTTGTTTGTATCTTTTAAGTGTCATTTTATTTTATTTTAATTTGTTATCAATTATAGTACAAAGATATCAAATAATTTTAATAACACAAGTTTTTTTCTATTTTTTTTTATTTTTTTTTGAAAATAATCAACATGCTTGGTCTCATAGCTGAGTTTTGCTCCTGACCTGATTCATCCAAAAACTTAAGTCTGCCTTTGATGAATCTCAATTCGGATTGTCCATAGCAATAATTGTGAAACCATTTTGTGTCTGTATTTGCAAAAGTTAAGAAAACTATTGTTTTAGCTACCCCTTTGTTAAGCTGTTCGTGTGCTTTTTGTAAAAACCCTTTGACATTGCTATAAGGTGGATTCACAAAATTGCTATTTCCCCAATCACATTCCAATCCGTTGAATGTTGAATTTAAAGGGCAGGGATCAAAATCAAAATTGAACTCTGCATCCAATTCGTCGTATAGCCATTTAGGTGTTTGCCAATTATCTGTCTTTTTGCTACTGAATAATTTTATTTGTTGTTGGTTCATGAACTTATTTTGAATTGTAAAAAGCTCTGCTATTTGCTAATGTCTGAATCACTTGCTCTCGATTGCCTTTGATCCTCCCACACAAAGGCACACATTCAGAAACGACCTCTGTACCTGCCTTGATCTTCTTGTTTTTGTTTTTGAAGTCCTGATCCAAAACCTCAACTCTCCTGCCCATATAGCCCATTGTTTCTCTGTCTGCCTCATTCATTTTGATTGATCCATAAAACTTTCCGTTGAGGTATATATCTTTGTGAAATCCTATGATGTTAAATTCTGCTCTCATTATTCTGAAATTAGTTTATTAATAACTCCCATTGTAGTAATCATTTCGAAATTTTTACCGATTACTTTTCCAAGCTTAGCACCTGTTACTCCAACGAATGGTAAAACCTCTACCTCTGTGCCTTTTGTTACTCTAACTTTTTTTGCTGTAATAAATGTCTTTTGAACTATCATTGTATTTTGTTTTATTATTATGATACAAATATAAAACAGATGTTTTAGTTATCAAAGTTTTTTAATAACTTTTTTTTATTTTTTTATTTTAAGAAGAGAATTTGTTTATCTTATTGCATAGGTACCATAATTAGGTTTGCCTAATTTATTGACAATCGAATATCTCAGGGCATCAAGCGAATGATTAAAAGCATCAATCGGTTTATTTGTTAGCTGTCCATTCTTGTCCTCAATGTATTTGTAATTCCTTAACTCCTTAATCATGTTTACACTATCTGTTGTAACATTTAATCTGTATCTCCTGATCATATCGATTCCGATATTGATACTGCCCTTTGATGTTTTCTTTGCATTGAATCCCATCCTGTGAATCTCCTCAATAGATTTTGGCTCTGCTGAGTCGCACCAAATCTCATCCCTCCGATCTAATCCCAAACGCTTTAGCTCGTTTCCGATATCCTGATTTGTCATCCCTGTTCTATACAATAACTCTCTGCAATACATATCATCTCCCTCAATGAATGTTTCAACCAAAGCTGTGCTGTCATTTGAAAAACCAAAATCCAAACCTCTGCCAATTAGTTTTGCAGATTCAGGTATTTTATTTATTGTCTGAAATTTAAAAACAAGTGAGCGACTTGCTCCTCTTTCTCCCAAACCATAAACCCTCCAATAGTTATCGTCAATGTCTTTTAATCTTTCAATCTCATTCACAAGCGATTGCTCTAAGAATGGATTGTCTTTGTATGTTGTTTGATGAAATTCAACATCCTCTCTTGTTAGCACCTTGTCATAAATCCAATGGTATTCGTCTGATGGGTTGTAATCGATAATTATTTGCTCGGTTGTTCTAAACAACAATTGTTGCCAATCCTCGAAGTATAATTCATTGCACTCATTGACAAACAACAATTCTCTTTTCCGACCTCTAATTTTAGTGGGTTGATCTAAGGAAATAAATTCAAACCTATTTCCATTTAAAAAATACTCATGTGTTGATTTCCTGTGGTACTCTTCTCTGTATAAATTATATGATCTTAAAATCTCAAAGAAATCTCTCATCACAGTAGATCGAACTGCAGGAAATGTTTTTCTGACTATTGTAATTGTTTTCTTTTTGTTGTTTATTGAATAAGAGAAAATCAACCAAAGTAAGATATTGTATGTCTTTCCTGATCTTGTGCCTCCTTGCTCAACTACTATTTTTTTTGTTGCCCTTTGGAGATGCTTGTAAACTTTATTAGTCTGAATCTCCCTCATCAATTACTTTGACATGAAATAAGTTGTCTCCATCTGCTCCTGTTATCTCTTGCCTTTCAATATATCCTCTTGACTTTCCTTTTGTCTTTAAATAGAAGATTGTTGCAGAAGTACTGCCCTCTCCTATTTGTTTGTGTAACTGACTCTCTGCATAGTCCAATGCTATGTTTTGAATGTCATCAACTTGATTTCTGAAATCCTCATCCTCTTTCATCCATTCATAAAAAGTAGTCCTACCGATTCCAACCTTTTTGCATGCTGTTGTTACGACTCCTAAAGATTTTTCTAATGCCTCAAGTATTGCTTTTTTATGGTGTTCGGTTTTGTTCATTTACAGGTTAAGTTTAATTGTGAACTCATTTGCTTTTCTCTTTACTTGTGAGATCATAGATGGGTATAATTTTATCAAATCCTTTATTGCCTTTTTTTCGATTTCGATTGTTCTGTAATCTTTACAACCTCCATCTTTTCCCCAATGATCATTCTCCCAATGTAGATAGCGGATTCCCAAAATTCCTCCCTTATCTCTAATGTGTCTTAAACAGATTTCGTAGTCTTCTTTGACTATAAAATTTTCGTCAAAA